>Ga0247840_10000399_pt1 | contig 91079 bp, 96 predicted proteins | sample LaCruzMarch2015__FD_192404 | JGI IMG/M metagenome (GOLD analysis project Ga0247840, IMG submission 192404) | Freshwater microbial communities from meromictic Lake La Cruz, Castile-La Mancha, Spain - LaCruzMarch2015_17m | ecosystem: Environmental > Aquatic > Freshwater > Lake | place: Spain... | reverse complement strand
TGACTTTCGTTGCATCCGGATTGCGTTGCTTGCGCTCAACGCCAGTGATTTGGGTGCTTACCCCCCAGAATGCACCCTTTTCGTAACGCAAACCAAGAATCAATTTATCGGGATCAATGGTTGCCAACGGCGATCGCACGCCGTTGGACTCGGAGTCCCCTTCAACATGCGCGTAGGCCGCAGAGACAGACCAATTTGATGCAAATGCCCAATCACCCCGAATTTCCATGCCACTGATCGTTACGCTATTCAAATTGATCGACTGAAAAACGTCTGGCGTCGGCGCGGTGTTGTCTGTCACCAGTACATTGCTGGCAATGAAGTCCTTGTATTTACCCTGAAATACCGCCACGCTATAGCTGCGGCTTGCATCACGTCCGCGCAGGCCCAATTCAACGGAATCACTGGTCTCGGACTTTAGACTTGGATTACCTATCGATGTATAGGGTTGCGCAGCCGTCAAATTAGTTACGCCGCCATTCACCTGACTTGGCTTGGGAGCTCTAAAACCATGGGCATATTGTGAAAATACATGCGCCATCGGAGTCAGCTTCCAGATGGCGCCCAGCTTGGGGGACAGTGCTGCATCGCTCAACTCGGATGGCTGCGCTGTGTTGTTCACCTGGTACAGCGCATCGGGTTTGGGCGTCAGCTTGAAACTGTCGTATCGCAAGCCCGGCGTCAGACTGAAAGCACCAAACTTCATCTCATCCTGCACAAAGGCACCTACGGTACGGTAGTCCGTGTCTGGGAAGCTTTTGTTCGCAACAAAAGCTGTGCCCGAACTGTTGAAGCCCTCTTTCAAAGAAGTGACTTCTGTCAGGGCCGCGTCAACACCAAAAACCAATCGGTGGGTTGCAACCTTTCCCAGGTTGGTTTCCAGTTGCACGCTGCCACCCAGCGTCTTTTCGCCATAACGTGTGTCCCGCGTACGCACCAGCGGCGCTGCTGAACGCGCCTCAAAACCATACTGGTGGTTCATTGAATTCTGGCCATACATGCTCACAGTCATCACATCCAGCCAACTCTTGGACGGCACGTAACGGTAGTCCAGCTTGGCCAGTTCGCGGGAGATGTTTTCACGCACATCCACATCTGTGAGCGTGGCAGCAGCAAAAGGATCGCCAAAGAAGCTCATCACATCCGTATTGTTCTGCCGTTTTAGCGTTTCTGCAGTCAGCTTGATCTGGTGGATCGTGCTGGGTGACAACAGCAGTTTGGCCAGCACGTAGTCCGCCTGGTTATTGGCCGGATTTGGTGTTGTTCGGTTCAAGTTGGCAACATCGTTGCTCCCCATGTTGTCAGTCTCATGGCTTCGTCGCATGCTGGCCAGCACCATGCCTTGTACACCATCCCCCTTGAAGGCAAAGCTGGGCGCCAACTGGAAAGAGTTATCCACCGATGAGTAAGTGGATTTAATGTTCAACTGTTGGGGGTTACCCAACGTCAGCAGATCCTGCGGCTCTTTGGTCACGAAGCTGACAGCGCCAGCCAAGCCATCCGACCCAAATTGCGTGCTTGAGGCTCCTCGCAAAATTTCTACGCGTTTGTAACCTTCCGGATCCACCGTGTCTCCACGCCCTGCCGCATAAGGACCACTCGCGTAAGTGGCAGGCAGGCTGACACCATCCACCTGCAAACGAACCTGATCGCCCTCCAGGCCACGAATATTCACCCCTTCATTTCCGGCACGCCCCACGGCACTGAACACCCCGGATGAGCGATTGGCCACCGAACGCACGGACACCCCAACCTCACCCTTCAGCAGATCCTCCAGATCGGTAGGATTTTGCTTTGCAATGTCATCCGCCCCAATGCTGGTGATGGTGGCAGGCACATCTTCAAGCTCCTGCTCAACCCGACTGCCACTGATCACAACCTCCTTGAGGGCCTTGACTGCCGGCGCATCAGGTTGCGCCCAACTCCCCGCGCCGCCCCACGCCAGACCCAAACACAAAGAGAGCTTGGTTAGAGAAAATCCACCCGGCGCACCAAAATTAGCCATAAATCATCCATAGAAATAGTATTTCGACGTTGGCTGGCTGGACTGGCTGATCGAGTCTCGCAGGGGAGACTGAGTGGCTTGATTTGGCTTGCTGATCTAGGTTGATATTCTACATGCGAATTATTCGCATTTGCAATTGAGCGCAATTTTTTGTAACCATCCTCGGGTACAGTCCCACCATGCAACCCACTCGCCCAACTCCAACACCTCCACGCTGGCAGCGCTGGATCTGGCTGATTTGCGGATGTATCTGCCTGCTCACCGGCATCGTCGGTATTGTTTTACCCCTGCTGCCGACCACACCTTTTGTGCTGCTGGCGGCTTTTTGCTTTTCACGGGGCAGTGCCCGTTATGAAGAATGGCTGGTGGTGCATCCGCGCTTTGGCCCCGTGGTGCGGGACTGGCGGGCCAACCGCGCCGTGCCCTTGCGGGCCAAGCAGGCGGCCACCACCATGATGGCGTTGAGCTCCGTCGTCGCCTGGTGGGTGTTGCCCCCGCACCTGCGCTGGATTCCAGGGGTCTGCTGCACCGCAGTGGCGATATGGCTGTGGAGCCTACCGACGCGCGCCACCGCTTGAATTGTGCGTAAAATCGGCCTCTAGCCCTTATGGGACGTGCGCAAGCTGCTACAAATTAAATAGCATTGGCAGACGCCTGAACACCGTCACCACCCCCTGCGCCAGGGTGCTCGGCCGGAGTGGCATCGGCGCCCTTGCTGGAGATTTGCTCCAAACCCCGCGCCAGTGACGAGGCGCTGGGGTTCTCTACAAAAACGCAGCGTTTGCCGGTGCGTTTGCAGAAGTCTTTGACCTTCCAATAGGCGTTGTGGCTGATGCAACCCGTCTGGCAAATGACCAAGTCGGCAGCGATCAGGCTCGCATCAAGGATGTTTTGGCTGTCTTCCAGGCCGCCATCATGGTGCGCAAATTGCCCGCCCACCCGCTCCACCACATCCCGGTAGCTGGCAAGGCTGCCTGTGCGTCCGCCCACACACAGCACTTTTTTCTGTTGCAGGTCCACGCTAACAGGTGTTGCCGCCGGGCTCTCCCGCTCAGCCAGCGCGGCGCTTGCCGCATGGGCCGCTTCGCCAGCCAGGGCTTCGAGCGATTTGGTGGTGGCCGCCAGTTTTTGGCGCAGGCCCATGTTGAGCGCATCCAACTCCGCCTGCCGGGCCGCCATCTGCTCGATTTTCTTCAGCAGGCGTGCACCGGATTCGTATTCCGGTATCGAGGCCCGCAACGCCGCCAGGTCTTCGCTCACAAAGGCGAGGCGGCTGTCCTTGCCCATGCTTTCAGCCCTGGCCTGCACAAGCAAGGCGTTCAGGTGTTCCACCTCCCCCGCCTTTTCCGTGATCAGGCGGGTGCTGCGCTCCTGCACCCGGCCCAGCTCCCGCGCCAGCACCGCGTTTTCATGCATCACCGCTTTGTACTTGGCAATGTCCAGCCGCACACTGGCACCGGCCTGGTGCTGCAGCATGTGCATGTCGTGCAGCAACACTTCTTCCAGCACCGTATCGCAACGCGGGTGGGTCAATGCCGCCCACAAGGTGCCCGCCACGTCCCCCTGGCGCACGGCCTGCGCCCACGCATCGGCCACCGCCAAAGAGGTTTTGGCGGAGCGTAGCGCCTGCACTTCGCGGGAATACCGTTTGTCCAACTCGGCTTGCAACAGCTCCGACAGGCGACTGCGGTAGCAGCACTCTGCCACCGCGCCCACATGCACCTCGTAGTCGTCGGCCACCGCCTGCGCACCCAGGGCTTTGTTGACCAGCCGTCGCAAGGTATCCAGCGGTAAACAAACACCCACCACCGGGCAGTAACACACATGTGGTAAATCCCACAGGCGCCTGCGTCGGGAGCCCTTCACCACGCTTGGTTTGTCAATTTCACACGGCTGCCCAAAAAGCAAGTGTGTGGAGGAGCCTGCTGGGTGGTCGCACATGGTGTTGCCTTTGCTCAGAGTGGGGTGGATGAATTCAATGGAGTAGCGCGTTGGGCGTGCGCTATTTGGTGAGGATCAATTTGCCCAACGACGTTTGTCGCAACCGGTACAGGGCACCGTTGTGCTCTATTTCCAGCTCTTGGGCATCGGCAAACAACTCAAAACTGGGGACACGGCGGGTGGCCTTGCTCCCCGCAAACCGATCCGGTGCGGGCGTGGCCCGGTCGGATTGCGGCATGGTTTTGGGAAGCGTTTCTGGTGGTGTGGTGAAGCTCATGCCTTTAATTGTAAATGCGAATTACTCTCATTTACAAAAAATATTTACCCATACCTCCATGCAAACAAAGCCCAATGCAGCTGACAGGGTGAAAATGCCAGATCCTCAACCAACAAAAGGACCCCCATGAAAGGCGATGCACAAGTTATCCACCACCTGCAGGCCCAGCTCAAAAATGAGTTGACCGCCATCAACCAGTATTTTTTGCACTACCGCATGCTCAAACACTGGGGTCTGGACAAACTGGCCAAAAAGGAATACGCAGAGTCGATTGGTGAAATGAAGCATGCCGACCTGCTGATGGACCGCATTTTTATGCTCGACGGTCTGCCCAACCTGCAAGACATTGCCAAGATCAACGTGGGTGAAACCGTGCCTGAGATCTTCGCCTGCGACCTGGGGGCCGAGCAAGGCGCACAGGCCACAGTCAAGGCGGGCATTGCCCTGTGCGAATCGGTCGGCGACTACGTATCGAGGGATTTGCTGAAAAAAATCCTCATCGACACCGAAGAGCACATCGACTTTCTGGAAACCCAGATTGAACTGATCGACAAGGTGGGCCTGCAAAACTACCAGCAAACCCAGATGGGCGAAATGAGTTAAGTCCAACAACATACCAGCCTATGGTGGGGGCATTCTCAAAAGAAATCTAATCCTTTATTCTTAATGCAAACTATTCGCATTATGATTGACGGGTTCTTTTTTTTTATGAGACCCTGCCATGTTCCAACGCCCGATCCTGCACATTGCGCTGTCTAGCGCCATCGCGCTGTCCACCTTGTCTGCCCTACCCGCGCAGGCCCAAACGGCGGACACCAGTGCCGTAGTGCAGCAATACGCCACCCTGGTGTACGCCAACTATCATGATGTACTGAGCAGCGCGCAGACACTGCAAAAAGCGATCAACACCTTCACGGCAGCCCCTTCCGCCCAAGGCCTGGAAGACGCCAAAAATGCCTGGCTAGCCGCCCGCGAGGTCTACGGCCAGACCGAGGCCTTCCGTTTTTACAGCGGCCCAATTGACAGCGATACCGGCCCCGAAGGGCGGCTGAATGCCTGGCCGCTGGACGAGTCCTACATCGACAGCGTGAGCGGCAAACCCAAGTCTGGCATCGTCAACAACCCCAAAGTCAAAATCACCAAGGGCAACCTGGCCAAACTCAATGAGCGCGGTGGCGAAGAGAACATTGCCGCCGGCTGGCACGCCATTGAGTTCTTGCTGTGGGGCCAGGACCAAAGTGACACCGGCCCCGGCCAGCGCGCGTTTGAAGACTATGTCGACGGAAAAACCGCCAACGCCGACCGCCGCCGCGCCTTCCTGAACACCGCCACCCAACTGCTGATCGACGATCTGGGCACCTTGGTCAAAGCATGGCAGCCTGATGCAAAGAACTACCGCGCCCAATTTGAAAAAGGCGGCATCGCATCGGTGCGCAAAATGATCGTCGGCATGGGGTCGCTGTCGCGCGGCGAACTGGCAGGTGAGCGCATGGAAGTGGCCATGAACACGCAGGACAAGGAAGACGAACACTCCTGTTTCTCCGACAACACCCACCGCGACGTGGTGAACAACGCCCAGGGCATTGCAAACGTCTGGCTGGGCCAGTACAAGCGCCTGAACGGCAGCGTGGTGCAAGGCGCATCGCTCAAAGACCTGGTGGCCGCCAAGAACGCCACGGTGGCCGAACGGGTGAGCCGCCAAATGGCCCAAAGTGTGGCCAACGCCCAAGCCATCCAGGCCCCGTTTGACCGCGAAATTGTCGGCACCCAGGACGCCCCCGGTCGCCTGCGGGTGCAAAAAACCATCGACAGCCTGGTGCAACAGTCCAAAGACCTGACCGAGGCCGCCGCCACACTGGGCATCACCAAGCTGGCTCAAACCAAATGAAGCTGCGCATCCGACAAAAAGTGGGGCTGGTGTTAACCGCGGCCGGGGCCATCGCGGCGCTGGCGTGGCCAGTGTGGAGCCACGGCAACGCAGACCTGTCAAACGTGGTGCAAGGTGAACTTACCGCGGGCGAGGCCACCGCCTTTGCCACCGGGCGCAACGCTTTTTCCATGCCCCTGCCCACCCTGGACGATGCCGAGCGCGCCCGCTTTGCGGTGGGCAACTCCTTCTTCAGACGCAACTGGGTGGAAGCCCCCGCATCCACCACCGCGCGCGATGGCCTGGGCCCGCATTTCATCGCCCGCTCCTGCGGCGGCTGCCATGTGCAAGACGGCCGTGGCGCCCCGCCCGAGGTGCGCAAAGGCCAGCATGAGCAGCCCGTGGCCTTGCTCATGCGCCTGTCCATCCCCGGCACCGGCGCACACGGCGGTGTGGTACCCGACCCGGTGTATGGCGACCAGCTCAACAACGCCGCCATTCAGGGCGTGCAGCCCGAAGGCCAGGTGCAAATCCGCACGCAAACCCTGCGCGGCCGTTTTGCCGATGGCACACCTTACACCCTGCAAAAGCCCATGTACCGCCTGGGCCAGTTGGCCTACGGACCACTGGCACCCGGCGTAATGATCAGCCCGCGCATTGCACCGCAAATCGCGGGTGTGGGTTTGCTGGAAGCCATTAGCGACCAGGACATTCTGGCCAACGCCGCCGCCCAGGCGGAGGCACCCGGCCCCATCAAAGGCCAGGTCAACCACGTGTGGGACGACTTTGCCCAAACCCTGCGCATAGGCCGCCTGGGCTGGAAGGCCAACCAGGCTAGCGTGGCCAGCCAGACCGCCGGCGCCTTTTTAGGCGACATTGGCATCACCTCGCCCCAGCACCCGGATGAAGCCTGCATGCCCAGCCAGCACGACTGCCACGTCGCGCCCAAGGGCTCACAAGGCAAGGCGCCCGAGATTGACGCACGCACCCTGTCCGATGTCATCTTCTACCAAGCCACCTTGGCCCCGGCCGCACGGCGCAATGTGGCAGATGCCGCTGTGCAGCGTGGCCAGGCCCTGTTCGCCCAGACCCAGTGCAACAGCTGCCACCGCCCTAGTTACACCACGGGTGCCGCGCCCTACGCCACGCTGTCCAGCCCCAAAGTGCAGGGTCTTAAAATCTGGCCCTACACCGACCTGCTGCTGCACGACATGGGCCCCGGGCTGGCCGATGGTCGAGCTGACTATGCCGCCAACGGCCAGCAATGGAAAACCCCGCCGCTGTGGGGCGTGGGCCTGATCCACGACGTGAACGGCCACCGCCGCCTGCTGCACGACGGGCGCGCCAACGGTGTGCTGGAGGCCATTCTTTGGCACGGTGGCGAAGCACAACCGGCCCAGGAGCAGGTGCGCCGGCTCAGTGCCCAAGATCGCCAGGCCCTGGTCGCGTTTGTGGAGTCCCTGTGAAGCGGAGAAACCTGCTTATTTTTATGCCTTTTTGGGCTCTAGACCTTATGGAATATGCGCAAGCAGCTCCTAAATCAATAGCAAAAGAGTCGCCATCCAAAACGTCTGCCGTGGCCGCGCCCTACATTGCGGCAACCCAGATGGTGGATGCCTTGCTGCACCAGCACTTTGTGCCCGCAGCCCTGGTGCTGCAATCCAGTGCGCTGGCGCTAGAAGCCTCCTTGCAAAACCCGCAAACACAATGGAACGCACACCGCCAGCCGTGGACCAGCACCATGCTGGCGTGGGAGACGCTGGCCGCGGTGGCCGTGGGGCCGCTGCTGGAACGCCGTTCGGCCCGCGCCATCGACTTCTGGCCCACCCGCCCGGCCCAGATCCAGCGCCTGCTGGACGCGGGCCTGGCCGGCCTGAGTGATGTGCGCAGCCTAGAAACCGTGGGCGCCAGCGCACGCGGCCTGCCCGCAATGGAGTGGCTGCTGTTCAAGACCACCGGCGCCGCCCATGCGCGCACCCTCGCCCTGCTGCTGGCCCAACAGGTGCGGCAAGAGGCCGACACCTTGCTGGCGGGCTACCAGCAACTGGCCCGCACCGAGCGGGAAGAAAGCGAAGCCTGGGCCCTATACGGCGAATGGTTTGGCCAGGCCGTGGGCGGCCTGGAGCAACTGCGCATCAAAAAATTGGTGCCCGATACCCGGGGCAAAGACAGCTCTCCCTGGGTGCGTGGCCTGAGCGGCCAAACCGCTGCCAGCTGGTTAGCCCAGGCACGCGGGTTGCAGGCCTTTTTGGTCGGCACCCCCGCCGCGCAGGCCGCAGCCCAACAGCAGGCGGCACGGTGGCCGGTGCCGGGCAGCGTCAACAGCCTGTTGTTGGGGCGTGGCCATTTGCAGCACAGCCAGGCCTTGCTGCAACACACCGCAACCATGGTGCAGGCGGTGGCGCACGCCCAGGTGCACAAGCCCGCCAGCCTGCGCACGGCACAGGCAGCACTGTCCAAAACCTCGGCCCTGATGGACACCCTGGCGGGCCAGGTGCTCAACATCGCGCTGGGCTTTACCGACGCCGATGGCGACTAGCCCCGCATGATGCAACGCCGCCACTGGCTGCTGGGCGCTGCCGCGCTGGCGGGCCAGCACGCCTGGGCGGGGCAAGCCGCAGGCGCCAATACCAACGGCAGGCTGCCACCGTGGGCGGTGCTCACCGCCTGGAACCAGGGTGCACGCAGTTGGGCCGGTCTGTGGACCCCCCATGCACCTGTGCGTGGTATTGCCCTGCCCGCCCGCGCCCACCAAGTACTGGCCCTGCCGCCCGCCCCGGGTAGCCACACGCCTCTGGCCTTGGTCGTGGCCCGCCGCCCCGGGGAATACATGCTGCGTTTTGACCCCGTGCGTGCCAAACCGCTGCAGTGGCACACCATGGAAGACGACCGCTATCTGGCCGGGCACGCGCTCTTGTCGGCCGACGCCACCACCCTGTACACCACCGAGACCGATGGAGAAACAGGCCAGGGCCTGCTGGTGGAGCGCGACCCCATGACCCTGGCCAAACGCCGTGAATTTTCCAGCGGCGGCGTGGGCCCGCACGCCGTGCTGCTGGAGCCGGGCAACCCGCCAGGGGCCGACACGCTACTGGTCGCCAACGGCGGCATTCTCAATTTGCCAGAAACCGGACGGCGCAAACTCAACCTGGGGCGCATGGACTCCAACCTCACCCGGCTGGACGCCCGAACCGGCACCGTGCTGGCCACCTACCGGCTGGACGACCCGTTTTTAAGCCTGCGCCACCTGGCGCGCGCGCCCGACGGCACAGTCGGCGTGGCGCTGCAAGCCGAACACCCGCAGCGACAAGACCGCCGCAACGCCCCCGCATTGGCGCTGCTGGATGGCAACGGCCTTCGCGCACTGCCCATGGCGTCGGGTGACGCGGCCATGCCAGGCGCACTGCCTACATGGGACGGCTATGCCGGTGACATTGCCTACGCACAAGGGTATTTTTGGGCCAGTGCGCCGCATGCGGGACTGCTACTGGGCTGGTCCGCACAGGGCCTGGCGCCGGTGCACCGGGCACTGCCCGGCGCGGGCGCACTCGCCGTCTCCAGCGGCACCCAGGGAGACCGCCTGCTGGTGGGCGCAAGCCGTGACGCCTGGTTACTCTTCAGCCCCAAGACAAGACCTGCAAGAGCTGTGCTGGGCCCCCGCTACCTGCTGTCCCACGCATGGGACAACCATGCGCAATTCCTGACCACGGGTTGATGCCAGGTATAACCTTTTGCTTGTAATGCGAATTGTTCTCATTTACAATCGCATTATCCATTCCATACCGACTGAGGACGACAGCCATGATCGTGTGTATCTGCAAACGTATTTCAGACCACCAAATTGCACGCCATGCACGCGCAGGCTTGAGTTTTGACGACATCCAGATGGAGCTGGGCGTGGCCACCCAATGCGGACGCTGCGAAGACTGTGCCCGCGGCGTTGTGTCCCAATGCAGCGTAAACCAACCCACCGCCGCATTGCGCAAGCGCACTTGCGCCTGCGCCGAAGGTGCCTGCGGGCACTAACCCCCATCTCGTCACCCCACGCCCCAGTGGTTGTCTTCCACCGGGGCCGCGGGCAACTTGAGCGCCATGCCGCACACTACATCCCCGGTTCGGGGCGCAATGTGCAGGTCAACCTGTCCGTCAAGCTCTTGTTCTCTACACTATGCCCTCGCCGTCCATCGCCACCCACTACCCTGTGACCCCACCCGCCATCAGCCGCAATGTCACCATCGCTGCCAGCGTCGTGCTGTTTCACGCGCTGGCGCTGTGGGCGCTGCAAACCGGGCTGTTGCGCCACATGGTGGAGATGGTTGTACCACCGGCGGAAATACTGGTGGAGATCATGGAGCCACAAAGTTCGGTGTTAAAAGTGCCTATAGCCCAATCCAGACCTGCGCAGGCAGCTCCTAAATCAATAGCAAAATCGACTCCCACACCAACACCGGTGCCTCTTTCTGTGCCGATGCCCGTGGCCGTCGCCGAGCCGATATCGCAGCCCCTTCCCGCTGCGTCCACTACGACGCCGGCGCCCGTAGCACCCGGTACAGCAACAGCCAGCGTGAGCGCTCCAGGCGCAAACACCAACGCAGGCTCAACGGGCACCAACACGGCCGAACCGGTGGTGCCGAAAGTGGTGCTGCCATCCAGCGATGCCGACTACCTGCACAACCCCAAACCACCCTACCCGCCCTTGAGCAAGCGATTGGGAGAGCAAGGCAAAGTGGTGGTGCGCACTCTGATTGGGGCCGATGGCGTGCCTCAAAAAGCAGAAATCAAACAGTCCAGCGGCTTTGAGCGACTGGACCAGTCTGCACTGGCCACCGCCCTGCGCTGGCGCTACGTGCCGGGCAAGCGCGCCGGTGTACCCGAAGCCATGTGGTTCAACGTGCCGTTTAGCTTTGTTCTCGAATAGCGCATATTTTTTTAGTTCAACCTCATTTTTTTGGAGTAGTTATGGATTCGCAACTCGGATTGGTCACCCTTTGGACCCAGGGCGACTGGGTCACCCGCTCGGTCGCGGTGCTGCTGTTGGTCATGTCGCTTGCGTCGTGGATGGTCATCCTGATCAAGGCGCTGGATATCTTCAAGTTCAAGTCCCTGGGACAGCGCACCGAAACGTTCTGGCACAGCGAAGACTTTGCCGCCGGCATGAAAGCACTGGGCCCCCAGGCTGGCAATCCGTTTGTGCAACTGGCCCAGGCCGGGCAGGAAGCCACTACCCACCACCGCAATACCCAAACACAGCTGCACGACGCGCTGGACATCAGCGACTGGATTCAGCGCTGTCTGCGCAACTCGATTGACGACAGCACCGCACGCTTCCAAAGCGGGCTGGCGGTTCTGGCGTCGGTAGGCTCCACCGCGCCGTTTGTCGGCCTGTTTGGCACCGTGTGGGGCATTTACCATGCGCTGATGGGCATCAGCGCGGCGGGTCAGGCGACCATCGACAAGGTGGCTGGCCCCATCGGAGAGGCGCTCATCATGACCGCGCTGGGCTTGGCTGTCGCCATCCCGGCGGTGTTGGGCTACAACGCGCTGGTGAGGGGCAATAAATCCATTTTGACCAAGCTCAACCGCTTCGCCCACGACCTGCACGCCTACTTTGTGACCGGCGCACGCGTGGGCAACGGCAGCAGCCAGGCCAAGATCATTCCCATGAAGAAAGCGTAACGGCGATGGCATTCGGACTACAAGACAGCACGTCGGATGGGGATTCCGAGGTGATGAACGAGATCAACATGACGCCCCTGGTGGACGTGATGCTGGTGCTGCTCATCATCTTCATCATCACCGTGCCGGTGATGAAGCAGGCGGTCAACATCGATTTACCCCAGGCCAGCGCCCAGACGCAACAAATCAAACCGGAAACGATCTCACTCAGCGTGGACGCTCAGGGGACCTATTTCTGGAACCAGAAACAGGTGCCCGACGGCCAGCTCAGCACCTTGCTGCAGGCCGAAGCAGCCAAAGAACCCCAGCCAGAGTTGCATATTCGTGGTGACAAGGCCGTGCGCTACGAATTTGTGGCGCAGGCCATGGGAGCCGCACAGCAGGCGGGCCTGCGCAAGATTGGGTTTATTACCGAACCCGAGCGCTAAAGCCCGCGAGCAAGCTCCAAAGGCCCTTTTTACAGACCGATGGCGGCAATGCCGGCCTTGGCAATCTGCGCATCTTCACTGGATTTCACGCCGCTCACGCCGACGGCGCCCAGGCACTGGCCGTCTTTGAGGATCGGCACGCCGCCTTCCAGCATGCCTTCCAGGCCGGGGGCGCTCAAAAAGGAGGCGCGTCCACCGTTGATCATGTCTTCATAGACCTTGCTTTCGCGTCGGCCCATAGCGGAGGTACGGGCCTTGGACGGCGCAATGAGGGCTGAAATGGGTGCGGCGCCGTCCAGGCGCTGGAACCATTGCAGGTTGCCACCATCGTCCACAATCGCGATGCTGACGGCCCAGTTGTTTTTCAGGGCTTCCGCCTCAGCGCCTGCCGCGATGGCCTTGATGTCAGCAAATTCAAGTACGGATTTCGTTTTCATGGTGCAAGTCTCTGAAGTTATGGTCAAAGCCTCAAGCATACCGTCTGGCGCAGCCACCATTGAGACCCCCACCAGACAACAGCCCTGCAAAAAAACGGACTAATGCAACCCAAAAATCCAATCCCCCACTTGATTGACCTTAAAATCGGCACACCTACAAGCAGTAGATTTTCAAGGAGTATCACTATGACTGATCACGTAACCACCCTGGGCCAAAGCCTGGGCTACGGCGTCTCTGCAGAGCAACGCAATAAGGTACTGCGTAACACCTACTGGCTTTTGGCCATGAGCTTGGTGCCTACCGTGCTGGGTGCATGGGTTGGCGTGGCCACTGGAATCACCAACTCCCTAACCGGAATCTTGGGTATGGTCGTGTTTCTGGCCGGTGCTTTTGGCTTTATCTACGGCATTGAAAAGACCAAAAATTCCGCCGCTGGCGTGCCCGTTTTGCTGGGCTTCACCTTCTTCATGGGCCTGATGCTCTCGCGCATGATCGACATGACGCTGGGCTACAAGAACGGCGCGGAGCTGATCATGACGGCCTTTGGCGGTACCGCCGGTGTGTTTTTGGTCATGGCCAGCTTGGCAAGCGTCATCAAGCGTGACCTGTCGGGCATGGGTAAATGGCTGTTTGTCGGCACCATCGTGCTGATCGTGGGCGGCGTGATCAACATGTTTGTGGGCTCCAGCGCCGGCATGATGGCCATGTCCATGGCGGCAATCGGCATTTTCAGCGCCTACATGCTGTATGACATCAAGCAGATCATCGACGGCGGTGAGACCAATTACATCAGCGCAACGCTGGCTTTGTATCTGGACATCGTCAATGTGTTCCAGAGCCTGTTGGCCTTGTTGGGCATCTTTGGCGGCGAGCGCGACTGAACCCAGGTCAAACCCCAACTAAAAAGGCCCTTTTGGGGCCTTTTTCTTTGCCTATCAAACGCCTCGCTGGCTCAATAGGGCGCAGAATTTGACGATACTGTTAATAGATTCAACTCGAAATACATGACTTCACGCCTGCCCCTCCTTGCTTTGATCCTTTTGCTGGGTGGCTGCGACAACATTGCCACCTTGCTGGCCGACCCCAAGGTCGCCCAACGCGAAGCGGATGCCAAAGCCATTGGCGGAGCCTGCCGTTTTGGCTTGCGCAGTCTTGAAGACTGCTACATGTTGAATGAGAAGGCGTCCAAATCAGCTGTATTCACCGGCTGGAAGGACATGGACCAGTACATGCGCGAAAATAAGGTGGAAGGCAGTCCCGCCAAGATCGAGAAGCCGGTGGTGGTGGTGCCACCGCCACCACCACCGCCCGAAGAAGAGGTCATTGACGAGCCCAAGGGCAAGGCAAAAGCCAAGCCCGCCGCAAGTCACTAAGCGCCTTTTCCCAAGATTTACTCAGCGATCAGGTCAAACACCGCCATGCTTTCCACATGGGCAGTGTGCGGAAACATATTCACCACACCGGCCGCCGAGCAGCGGTAGCCCGCATCTTGCACCAGTACCCCGGCATCACGCGCCAAGGTGGCCGGGTTGCAGCTCACATACACAATGCGCTTGGGCGGCGTCCATCCGTTACGCAAATCGGGCGACTGGTGCAAAGCTGCCAGTGCCTGTACCAGGGCGTAAGCGCCTTCGCGCGGGGGGTCCACCAGCCATTTGTCCGAAGACCCGTCGCCGGTGAGCAATGCAGGCGTCATCTCGAACAGGTCTCTTGCTACAAATTCAGTAGCTGCCAGCGCACATCCCACAAGGGCTAGAGGCTGATTTAATGCCAAATTCTCACGCGACCGGGCAACCAGTGCTTCTGAGCCCTCCACGCCCAGCACCGCGCGGGCTTGGGTCGCCAACGGCAGTGTGAAGTTACCCAAGCCGCAGAACCAGTCAATCACCCGCTCGTCCTTGCGCACCGCCAGCAAACCCAATGCCCGCGTCACCAGCACGCGGTTGATGTGCGGGTTGACTTGGGTGAAGTCGGTCGGGCGAAACGGCATGGTGATGCCGAATTGGGGCAAGGAGTAGGCCAGTTGCGCCGTCTCGTGGCCCGGCAACTCGTCCAGCCGTTTGACTGTCTCAGGTCCTTTGGACTGCAACCACCATTGCAAGCCCCGGTGCTCGGCGGCAAACTGGCGCAAACGATCCAGGTCGGCGTCGCTCAGCGGTACCAAGTGGCGCAACACCATGGCCGTCACGTCGCCTTGCCCAAAAATTCCACTAGGCTGCTCACCCGTCTGCGCGGAAGCTGCGCCGCCCATGTCGCCAATCGCCAGTTCAATCTGCGCAATGTGGTCCGCCGCATCCATCGACCCAATCAACGCGCGCAAAGGCAACAACATGGCGCTGACGTGGGGGGCCAGTACATGGCACTCTTTCATGTCGGCCACGTAGCGGCTCTTGCGTTCATGAAAACCGATCAGCACCGCGCCCTTTTTGCGCACATTGCGTACCGACAGGCGCGCCCGGTAGCGGTAGCCCCAGGCTGGGCCTTCAATGGCCCGCAAAATATTGTCGGGCTTGACCTTGCCGATATGCCACAGGTTGTCTTCCAGCACCCGCTGCTTGACGGCCACTTGCGCCCCCACATGCAGGTGCTGCATCTTGCAGCCACCACAGGCGCCTTCGTGCAGGCCAAAGTGCGGGCAGGCCGGGCGCACCCGCTGGGACGATTCTTTGTGGATAACGGCGAGCGTGCCTTTTTCAAAGCTGCTCTTGCTGCGGTGAATTTGGGCACTGACCACCTCAAACGGCAGCGCGCCATCAATGAATACGACCTTGCCATCGGGCTTGTGGGCGACGCCCTGTGCCTCAAGGTCCAGCGACTTGACCCGCAGCCAGCCTTCGGGCAGGGGGGACTCGGCGGGGATTGCTTCGATCTTATGGATCTCTTGGAGCTCTGGGGTTTCTGGTTTTATTGAATCTGTCATACCCGAATTGTCTCAGGTACGCGCGGGCTTGCCTCCCGCAGGGGTGCAATCACATCAGGGTGTCGCGCGTGATGCCACTGCGGGTGATGTAGCGCTTGAGCTTGAACAGCGCTTCGTTTTGCACCTGGCGCACACGCTCTCGGGTCAAGCCTAGACGGGTGCTGAGCACGTCCAGCGTTTCCGGGTCGCGGTCGTGCAAGCCAAAGCGGGCCTCCAGCACTTCGCGCTCGCGCGCGGACAGGGCCGCAATCCAGGTCTCCAGCAGCACATCTACCTCATGGGCTTGCGCCGCGTCCTGGGGGTCGAGCGCCAACACATCCACCAGGCCGTCACCCAAGGTCTGGTCGCCATCCAGATGACTCAGAGAAGCATCCAAGGAGCGCGGAGCCTCGGCCATGGCCAACAAATCCTCTACATCGCGGGCATCGCGCCCCAACAGCGCGGCAATGTCGTCGACCCGAATGCCCTCTGGGCGCTGCGCAACCAGTGCCGCATCACTTTCTAGCGCACGACGGGCGCGCAACACATGCTGCAGCTCACGCACCACATTCACCGGCAGGCGCACGGCACGGCCTTGGTACATCAGCGCACGGTCGACCGATTGGCGTATCCACCAGGTGGCGTAGGTGGAAAACCGGAAGCCCCGTTCGGGCTCGAACTTGTCGATGGCGTGCATCAACCCCAAGTTGCCCTCTTCAATCAGATCGGCCATGGGCACGCCACGCCCTGTGTAACCTTTGGCAATGCTGACCACCAACCGAAGGTTGTGCTCGATCATGCTTTGACGCGCGTTGAAGTCTCCTGCGCGGGCGCGCGTGGCGGTATCGAACTCTTCCTCGGGGGTGAACAGGTCCGTGCGGCGTACGCCACGCAGGTAGACGGCCAGGGTATCAGACGACTCGCCCGACGATTCCGCTATTACTTCTATAGCTGCTTGCGCACTAAGCACGGGCTCTGAGGCACTATTTTGATCCAAAAAACCACCCGCACCTGCTTGAACAGCATCGCTGCTTTCCAAACCAAAGGCAGGAGGGTTTTTCATGGCATGCGCATGCTATTTGGCAGGCAAGTACTTGGCGGGGTCGACCGGCTTGCCTTGGCGACGCACTTCAAAGTGCAGCTTGACCCGGTCTGCATCGCTGTTGCCCATTTCGGCGATTTTTTGCCCCTTCTTGACCGTCTGGTCTTCTTTGACCAACAGGGCTTGGTTGTGGGCGTAGGCCGTCAGATAGGTATTGTTGTGCTTCAAAATAACCAGATTGCCATAGCCACGCAGGCCTGAGCCGGCATACACCACGCGGCCCTCGGCGGCGGCCACCACGGCGTCTCCCGCAGCACCGCCAATGTCCAGGCCCTTGTTTTTCACTTCATCAAAGCCGGCCAGCACAGCACCATTGCCAGGCCAGATCCAGCCTAAGTCATCTTCGTTGCCATTCGCGCTGGCAGCGGCGGGCGTTGCCACCGGGGCTGGGTTGGTGGCAGCGGGGGGAGCAGATGACGCCTTTGCGGGCGCAGGTGCGGGTGCAGCCGCTGGCGACTGTGTGACGGCAGCGGTCGCCACGGGTTTGGCCACTACGGCAGCGTCACCGGGCAGTGGCGGCACCACACGCAAGGTCTGGCCTACTTCGATTTTGTTGGGGTTTTCCAGGGCATTCCACCGGGTGATGTCTTTGTGGCTTTGACCGCTGTCCAGACCAATGCGTATCAAGGTGTCGCCTGGCTTGACGGTGTAGTAGCCCGCCTTGCCAGCATTCTCAAACCCGGCGGCTTGCTTGACAGGCTGCGCTACAGCGGCCGGTCGGCCGGACGAGCCACGGTCTTCTACTGGCGCACGATTGAACGGCTTGGAGCCGCAACCCGACAACAGCACACCCAAGGTAAGTGCGGCCAAGCAGACAGTACGACGAAAATAACCAGACATAGACACAATCCTTCAAGCAACACCTGATTTTAGAGGGACAAAGTGCACAGCCTCCAAAACGGTCTGCCGTATGCCCTGCGGGGTCTTGTCGATCACCATCAGCGCCTGGGCGCCAGCCACACCACCTGAAGTGCCGCCTTGGGCCACGGGGGCCACCAGGCGTCCGCCCATGGCCAGCTGGTCCACCCAAGCCTGGGGAATCGCCTCACCACCGGCTGCGGCAATGATGGCCGCATAGGGCGCACCCTTGGCATAACCCAGCATGCCGTCGCCAAACAACAAATGCAAATTGTGCAGGCGCAACAGGCGCAGGTTCTCCCGCGCCTTGTCATGCAAGCCGCGCAGCCGCTCGATGCTGTACACCTCGTCAGCCACCATGCTCAACACTGCAGCCTGGTAACCACATCCGGTGCCGATCTCCAGCACACGCCCCAAGCGCCCGGTGGCACCATTGCGCATCAGCTCAATCATCCGGGACACCACGCCGGGCTTGGAAATGGTCTGCCCCAGCCCAATCGGCAAACTGGTGTCCTCATAGGCCTGGTTTGCGAGCGCGCTGTCGACAAAACGGTGGCGCTCAATCGCACCCATGGCCGTCAATACCAGGGGGTCGCGTACGCCCCCCTCCGCCAGCTTTTGCACCATGCGGGTCCGCACCGCGCTGGAGTCCATGCCAACGCCGTGGGGCTCGTGCAGTGAAGAACCATGCTTCACCACGTTTGACTTGACAGCAACGCTGACGGCCGCCAATGAGTGCGTCGCTGAGGCCGGCTTAACCAGGGGTGCCGCTCTCGACAGAAAAGGCCCCTGGGCACTGGGACGATTTTTGGCCAGGGTGGCGTCGAGTTGGGCGGGAAAGGTGGGGCGCTGTTTCATGCCTCAGTCGCACGCAAACTGGGGGCCAGGCGCGATGCTGTTTGCGTCCAGGAGGCCAAACTATCGTGGTCTGTCAGGTCAATTTTTAGCGGCGTCATGGACATATGGCCCTGAGCCGTGGCGTGGAAATCCGTGCCATCGGCATCGTCCATAACCGGGCCTGCGGCACCAATCCAGTACATTGTTTCCCCGCGGGGACTGCGTTGCTGAATAACTTTTTCAGCCGCATGGCGCTTGCCCAGACGGCACAATTTCATGACGCCAATGTCCTCGTAAGGGCGATTGGGGATATTCACATTCAACAGCCACGGGGTAGGCGTAATCAGCTGCTGTTGTTGCATGGAGAGCACCAATTCACGCGCCTTGCGTGCGGCCGCTTCCAAATGAGCCCACTCTTTTTCAACCTGTGAAAAGGCGATTGCTGGCACCCCAAACAGATACCCCTCCATGGCAGCTCCCACGGTGCCCGAGTAAATGGTGTCATCTCCCATATTGGCACCGTTGTTGATGCCTGACACCACCAAATCAGGGCGGTAGTCCAACAGGCCGGTCAGTGCGATATGTACACAGTCAGCAGGCGTACCATTCACGTACCGAAACCCGTTGCTGGCGCGGGTGACGTACAAGGGCGAGTGCAGTGTCAGCGCATTGGACTTCGCACTGTTGTTTTGCTCGGGTGCGATGACCTCTACCTCCGCCACGTCTTTGAGCGCGTCATACAGCGCCACAAGACCGGGGGCGAAATAACCATCGTCGTTGGAAATTAGAATTTTCATAATCTGTAAGAGTTGCTGGCGATTGTAGGGGGCGGTGCCTAAGCCTGGTCGCGCGAGAGACATTTTCCGCTGCGGCGCAGGCCTATCATCCACCCACATTTTTGGAGACCCCCATGCATGCCTGGCTATGTGAAAACCCCACCGGCGTTGATTCCCTGAACTGGAAAGAATTGCCTACACCCGCACCCAAGGCGGGTGAGGTGCTACTGGAAATCAAGGCCGCCAGCCTGAACTTCCCCGACATCCTGATTGTTCAGAATAAGTATCAGATGAAGCCGGCATTGCCGTTTGTGCCGGGATCCGAGTACGCTGGCGTGGTGCAGGCCGTAGGCGAAGGTGTCACGCACCTGAGGGCGGGCCAGCACGTCGCCTGCCTGAGCGGCACCGGCGGCTTTGCCACCCACGCCATAGCGCCCGCGGCGCTGTGCATGCCGCTGCCCGCCAACTTCCCGTTTGTGGACGCGGCAGCCTTCATCATGATTTACGCCACTTCGCACCACGCACTGGTGGACCGTGCGCAACTGAAGGCTGGCGAGACGGTGCTGGTGCTGGGCGCAGCAGGCGGCGTAGGTACCTCAGCCATCCAAATTGCCAAGGCCATGGGCGCACGCGTGATCGCTGCGGCATCGACCCAAGAAAAGTGTGATCTGTGCACATCCATTGGTGCCGACGCCACCATCAATTACAGCGCCGAAAACCTGCGGGAAGCCGTCAAGGCGCTGACCGACGGCAAAGGCCCAGACGTTATCTATGACCCGGTGGGAGGCGATTTCGCCGAGCCCGCATTCCGCTCCATCGCGTGGCGTGGTCGTTATTTGGTGGTGGGCTTTGCCTCTGGCCCCATTCCGGCCCTGCCCTTTAACTTGGCACTGCTAAAAGGCGCATCGATCGTGGGAGTGTTCTGGGGCGACTTCGCCAAACGGGAGCCCAAGGCCAACGCGGCCATGATGATGGAGTTAGCCCAGTGGTACGGCCAGGGAAAGATTAAACCCATCATCGACCGCACCATGCCTATGGCCGATCTGAAAGCGGCCTATGCCCACATGGGCTCGCGCGGCGTCATGGGGAAACTGGTGATGGTGAACTAAGCGAATCTGCAGGGGCCGCGAGCGCCCCTGCTTCGGGATTGTCAGAGCACAGTGCTATTTGTATTGCGCAAATGCACTGCCGAGCCTTAAACAACGTCGGAGTCGTCTTCCAGGTTTTCGTTGTCCATTACTGCGATTTCGGCGTACTGCACACCGTTGAGTTGGTGACGGAAGGCCTGAAACGCGTGGCGCGCTGTACTTTCCGTATCGCCCTCGTCATCAGCCGCTGCAGCCAACAGGTGGTGCTTGGCTGCGGCGGAGAAGTGCAATGCCGCCATACGGTGGTACTCGCCCACTGTCTCATATTCCTCTTCTTCAAAATGCTCTTCCGTCAGTTCTACCGTGGTGTCAGCTGGCATGTCGGGGGTATTTTCATTGGTCATAGAGGGCTCGCTGTTGGTTGGTAGCGGTGACATACCGCGCTCACAGCATCTCCGACCGGCATGAAAGTTTGATGACTATTCACAATAAACAACATGGACCCCACTGGGGCGTCCGAAACGCCCGTGAACTAGGCGAGCGCAGCGACTGCGCAATTAATGGCCCGAGGGTCATTGCTAGATTGTGGGCGCAGATTTATTGCTAATGCGCAGAGCCGCTTGTGATTCGCAGCTACTGGTCCATCACATAAAGGCATGCGCACGCACAGGTGCCGACTTAGAAGCGCTGGGGCGGGCATAGCGCCCACCCACAGGGTCGCTGCTTAGCGGGCCTTTTTGGCTTTGGATGCTGGAGCAACGGATGCTACTGCCGCAGCACCTTTTTCCATCGCGGATTCCAGCGTGTTTTCTGCAGTCGTTGCAGCAGCCTTTAGCTGCTTGGCGACGGATGCAAAACCTTCTGGTGCAGGGTGTGCTTTTTCGACTGCATCAACGGTGCTGTGGAACTGGTTAAAACTCAAAGAAGTTGCTTCTTTCAAGTTGTTGGTGAACATGGCGATGCCGGCTTCAGCGGAAGCCTTCATGATTTCAAAAGCAGCCTGTGGGTCTTTAACTGCTTTGATGGATTCGACCGAATCAGTCAGCGCAGCCTGAGCTTCCTTGGCCTGGTTCTGAGCCAGATCCGCCCACGCCTTCAGGAGGTCCTGTGCAGGCTTGATGGCATCCTGCATTCCAGCGGGATTGAATTTTGGAGCAGCGTCAGACATGCTTTTTGCGATTGCTTCGAAGGGAGTGTTCTTGAACATTTAATGGCCTTTGTTAAAAATGGTGCAGCGCAGCAATTATGAGCCAGATCGCAAGATTGCGCCTGTCCAAATGCAAATTTAGACGTGATTAGTGACGCAGGCCTATATTTATTGGGAGGAAGTGAATGTGAATCAAGACCGGGGAAAGCCGCGGGCGGAAGCGCCAATCACCGCTATCGGTCAACCTGACTAAATTATCCTAAAACCATCGCGCAGCATCTCTGGCATCGACTCGTCCATCGGACACCCAAGAAAAAAGCCTGCTATTTATTGAATAGCAGGCTTTCCATATTTCACTTCGGGTGGTTGATGGAGCTCAAACCCACGACGACAGGAATCACGATCCAAGTATGCAATCGAGTATCCATGAGGGTTACAAGCTAGTTTGTGGGAATTTTCGGGGTCGGTTACCCTATGGATTTATTGGGTTTCCGGACTTTCATTCCCGCCATTTTCGAAAGTTCATGGTGCGTCAATTGACCACCATTTCGTGCAAAAATTGTTCGGCGTGGTGCGTCAAACCTTCAGAAACACGTTGCCACGTTTTTTCCGGAAAATCTACTGGCAGCTGACTAGGCACAACTTGCAGAGTTCGGTCGACACCCTCCACCATGTTCACCATTTGTTCCCAAACGCCGTCCGAGCCACAAGTGCTTGCCAACGCTTTCCAGTGCCGCACCCGGATTTCTGCCAGTTTGTAGTGCTTGCTGCGGGAGTGCATGGCCATCGCGAGTTTTGCGTCTTGCTTGGCCAACTTATTAGCCTCCTTGCCAATGATGGGCCACGCCGATAGCACGTCGTACAAGGGGGTCATGCTGTAGCCTCCGCCTCGGTGTAGAAAGACAGAGAAGTTCTTAGCGTGCCCGTCTGTTGCCGCCAATAGCCAAAATGCCAATTGGGCCAATACAAACTGTGCACGATCTTCGTTGGCATTCAGGCTGCCACCCAAATGCGATAGGCATTGGGGAATTCCAGGTCCGCCATCGGCCTCATATTTTTTGCTGGGGCCGACTCCGGCAATTTGGCAAAAGTCTTCTTGCGGAAGGCGTGCGATCCAGGCGCCTTGGCCGGGTTCAAATCCGGACGCGTGTTGAGCGCTCAGTTCGATGTTCTGCCAACGCCGGTCAAAGCGCTCTACAACCAGCGCCTTTTGGTCTTCGAAGCGAGCCATTTCCGTGTGAGCAACCTTGAAGCCTAGACCAACCAGAATTTTTGCGCACAACCACTCGTTTTCAACCGAGTCCCACAAATCCGCACGCATATTGCCTACGAGACCCAGTGGCAATTTCAAAATATGGGTGGTGGGGGTTGCCCCTAGCGGCCGTCGCCACTGCCCGCCATAGCGCAGCAGAGCTGTTTTTTCCTGTGCCCCTGCTATCGATATCCGGAAGTCCATGTCATTCGGATGCCGTTGCCCCAATGGAAAGTCGGAGGATGCGTTTCTAAGTGCCCCTGCCACCTGCGCTTCAGACAGAGGCTCGCTTTGAACCTTATTCCATCCATCTGGCTGGGCATTGACAGGAAGCAACTGCACCGCACCCACACAATCACGGCCAATGGCCGTCAACAATTCAAAGGGCTGGGTCGATTTGGTGCCAAACCGCGCGCGTATCCGTTGCCGAATGGCATCGTTATCGGGGAGTAAATTGTCAAAGTAGTTTTCGACAACTTGTCCTCTATGCTCTGCGTTGCCTGCCGTCATCGGCATGGACAGGGATATCGCGCGAGCGGCAGGAGAATGCATCCAGTCTGGCACGTACTGAAACACTGACGACTTGCTACGCGTGTGACTCCACCGCCCGACCAATTGGCCGTTCATCCACACATTGAGCGCGTCAGCCATACCTACCAATCACCTTGGTTGCTACTATCAGCGTTGCCAAGATCAACTGCACCGGCGCGATTCATGTCATCTTCGGAAACGATTACCGACATCTTTGCGTCCATGGCACTCAAGACCTTGAGAAGCTGACCCACGCTAACGTTGAGCGGATCCTTCTCGATTCGGGCAATACGTGCTTGGCTGAGACCGAGTTTGACTCCAAGCTGCTCTTGGCTCCAACCTTTAGCAGTGCGCAACCCCCGCAGGTGCGCTGCAAGCTGTGTCGGGGTTTGAATCAAGAATGACATGGGTGCATTTTATGCTTTAAATGGCATAATTTCACCATATCACTTTAAACGCATAATTTACATGATGCCTTAAATGGCATGATGCAATCCAAGCATGCAGTCTAGTATCCGTGCCTAGAATGAACCAAGTATTCCTCACGCAGGAGCAAAGGCATGAGCGCAGTCGAGGTCAAGTTGAAGAATGAAAATTATGAAGAAACCTATGGGGGTCATTCCATTTTCGTCGAGCCAAATCGTGACTTTTAAAGCAGTGGCTTTGAATGGTCCGTCTACAGGGGAGTATCGGGTGGCGGTGCTGACAATGACCTATTGCAGAGCTTTTGTGTGGCGGTATCAGAACCCAACACACCACACACCCGAGCTTGCAGGGCCGCTGGCCTTGAGGGATTGACATTGCACGGCCTGCGCCGGTCATTCAAGAGCCTGACGGAATGGCTAGAGGTTCCAGTCGGAGTGGTGGCGCAGATTCAGGGCCATAAGCCCAGTGCTACGGCTGAAAAGCATTACACGGTGCGCCCGTTGGAACTGCTGGCGCTGCACCATGGCCGCATTGAAGCGTGGATTTTGGAGCAGGCGGGGACTGTGTTTGATGCCAAAGCTGCGCAAAGTACGCTGCGGGTGACTGGTAGCGTATGAATATGGTTATTGACACCATCATTAATTATGGCTAGAGTAACCATATGAAGGCAGTAAGAATTTTCTACGATAAGACGGTCCTTCCTGACGGAGCCATCGTTCAAATGACTATATGGCAATTGCCGCGCTCTACCTCAGAGCGGCCTCATGGGCTGAAGTACAGCCTGTTTTATGGCGGGACGGACGGGCGCATTGTGGGTTACGACAACGAAAGTGGAAAAGGCGACCACAAGCACATCAGGGATGTGGAAACGCGCTATGAATTTATCGACGTTGAAACGATGGTGGCTAATTTTTTGGCCGATGTGGAAAGGATAAGAAATGAACACGACGAATAAAGTCCAAGTGAATGTGGGAAGCCTTGCCGATATGGGCAAGCGCTTTGCTGGCGCTTGGAACAGGGCTGCTGCCGGTGAACCGGTCCAAGAAACCCACGTCACATTTCTGGATGTGCAGACCATGCTGGACACCTTGTCGCCCCGCCGCCTGGAGTTGCTGCGCCATGTCCGTCAACACGGGGCCGCAAATGTACGCGAGTTGGCGCAGACACTTGGACGTGATTACAAAAATGTGCACCAGGATGTCGCGGTATTGGAGTCCGCTGGGCTATTGGTGCGCGATGGCCGCAAGCTGGCTGCGCCATGGGATGAGTTGCAGGCCAATGTGTCGTTAATGGCGGCATGACCATGGCACGCATGCTTAACCCACCGCACCCCGGCTTGACCCTGCGTGATGACGTGCTGCCTGCATTGGGGCTGGGTGTGACCCAAGCTGCTGAACAGTTGGGCGTTTCCCGTGTCGCGTTGTCACGCATGCTGAATAGCCGCGCTGCTATTTCGCCTGATATTGCCCTGCGGATTGAGGCATGGCTGGGCGTGGAGCGTGGCGGTAATGCCAGTGTGTGGCTGGCAGAACAAAGCGCCTATGACGTATGGCAGGCTGAACAACGATTCAAGGCAACACCTATGCGTGTGAAGCCTGCACCGGCAATGGCGTAATAGTTTTGCCCCAGCTAGACCCGCTGACTGAGTGAAGATGAACTCAACAGCCATTGCCCTATGCTGCGCCAGGGTCGGGGATATTTAGGTGACACTGCAATTCACAAAAGCTGCCGAACTTATCTCCAAGGCCGATGCGCTGGTGATTGCTGCCGGTGCTGGCATTGGTGTCGATTCTGGCCTGCCCGACTTCCGTGGCAACACGGGTTTTTGGAACGCTTATCCGGCTCTGGCCAAAGCACAGATCAACTTCACTGACATTGCCAACCCTCGGGCGTTCAGCCAACAGCCGGAGCTGGCCTGGGGCTTTTATGGCCATCGACTCGGCCTGTACCGCAAGACCATCCCCCATGTGGGGTTCGGCACCCTGAAGAAGTGGGCCGACTCCAAGAAAGCATCATGGGTTTTTACATCCAACGTGGACGGCCAGTTCCAGAAGGCCGGGTTCAGTGCTGAACAGATTCACGAATGCCACGGATCAATCCACCATCTTCAATGCTGTGAAGACTGCATCGCTTTTGTTTGGAGCGCTGATACATTTCAGCCGGAGGTCGATGTAGACCAATGCAGATTGATGAATGCTCCACCAACCTGCCCCATTTGCGGCCAGCTCGCACGGCCCAACATCCTGATGTTCGGAGACTGGAACTGGCAGCACGAACGGGCGCATGAGCAGCGCCAGCGTGAGACCAAATGGCTGGAAAAGGTGATTCACAACCTTTGGAGCGTGGTTGTCATTGAGCTGGGGGCTGGCACTGCCATACCGTCCGTGCGGCACTTCAGCGAGCAAGCCGCCAAGAAATACGGAGCCAGGATCATTCGGATCAATCCGCGTGAGTTTGATGTTCCGGGCAAAACAGATGTTGGTATCCCTATGGGGTCGCTGGACGCTTTGGTAGGTATTGACGCGGCATTGGGCGATATGCCGGACGAGATGGATTTGGACTTCACCAAGCACCCGCAAGATGAACCGTTTTGAATTCAGCATCAACCTTTTTGCCCTGGAGTACCTTCAGTATTACCGGGGCAGCGTGAATAAAGTCGTTGCGAAATGCACCGATGGAACCACGATCCAGTTCCCGGCGCAGCTGCTTAAACCGTTTGTGACAAGTGAAGGAATCCGTGGCAGATTTGTCCTGTCTTGCGATGAAGGCGGGAAGGGGTCTGAAGTGAGGCGAGTTTAGGCTCATTATTTGCCTAGTCTGCGCATTGTTCGTCGCTCGCTTCGTAAGCGCTATCTGCTAATTGCCCCAACTCTTGCCCTGCTGACCCCATTCACGGGCAAGCAAAAGGGGCAAAACTGTGTACCGCAGTCTGTAAATACTCAATCGAAGACACAAATAAAAAAGCCCGCTATCAATTAAGTAGCAGGCTTTCTATATGCCATAGGGCTTTATATGGGGTGGCTGATGGGGCTCGAACCCACGACAACAGGAATCACAATCCTGGACTCTACCAACTGAGCTACAGCCACCGTAAGAGCGAGATTATAACCTTGCTTCTGGCTTATTCCCGGGCCGATTGCGGGTCATTTGCTGGAGGCGCTGGGCGCTGCACCTTCATTTGAACGTTGAAGCGTTCTTTTAACAATTGGTAATACGCCTGACTTTCGGCATTGGCAATCCACTGCGCATATTGCTCGCGCTCTTGCTTGGCAGTTGCCGGCGCCACAGGTGCACGAGGAAGCACCCTATTCACCCGAATCACTGCGTAACCCTGCGCGCCCAAATCCATACCAACCCACGCGGGCAAAGTGGAGACATCAGCACGCAGTGCTGCATCCAACAACGCTCCCGCAACGGCCTGGCCCTGCTCACGAGACACCACCACAGCAGCCGGAAGGTTGGCCCCAACAGAATCACTCTTCCAGGCGACCAGCTTGTCCGCACCTACTTTTTTGGCCAGCTCAGCAGAGCGGCTGCTTACCAGCCGCTCACGCGCAAGAGGACGCACCTCTGCCAACGGCAAGGTTCTTGCCGGCGTGTACTGGGTGATTCGGGCCGACACGAGTTGGTTGGACGCAATTTCCAATGCTTCGGTGTTGCGTTTTTTATCTACCGAGTCCGCACTAAAAACGGCTGCCAAAAACTTGGGATTCGCCAACACGCCAGTCATTGAGGGCGAAGCCGTACGACGTACATTGGAGGCGGTTTTGACTTCCAACTTGAGTCGATCGGCAATCGGCTTGAGTGCCTCGGACTGCTCATACACGCCATTGGTAAACGCCTCGGCCAACTCGCCGTATTTGCGTTGGGCCTGTTGCGTCTTGAGTTCTGCCTCCAGGCCAGCACGCAAGTCATCAAAACTGCGTTGCTTGGGTGCCTTGATATCTGTCAACCGAATGATGTGAAAGCCAAAATCCGACTCCACCACATCACTGACATCGCCTTTTTTCATCGAAAAGGCCGCATCTTCAAACGGCTTGACCATCGCGCCACGCCCAAAGTAATCCAGGTCACCGCCAGAGGGTGCGGAACCCGCATCCTGGGAGTTTTTGCGCGCTGTGTCCGCAAAGGAATCGGGCACCTTGCGCACTTGTGCCAGTAGGGATGCTGCCCGCTCCTTGGCTTTTTGCCGGTCCGCTGCGGGCATGTCTTTGGGTGCGTTGATCAGAATGTGGCTGGCACGACGCTCCTCTTTCCCGCTAAGCCTCTGTGCGTTTTGCTCGTAGTAGGTTTTGAGGTCTGCCTCATTAATGGTGATTGTCTTTTTGGCTGCATCCAAATCCAACACCACGTACTCGATGTTGGCGGATTCAGGCGCCTGAAACAAGGGCTGATTGGCTTGGTAATAGGCTTCCAACTCGGCATCGGTGGGATTGACCTTGCTGGCAAATTCAGCTGGAGTGAAGCGTGCAATTTGTACTTCGCGTCTTTCAAAAAACGCATTCAAGGAGATGTCTGCCAACACATTCGGCGAAAACGACGAGGCGACTATGCCTGACTCCACCTGCCGCACTGAAAGATCGTTGCGCACACGGGCTTCAAACCCTTCTGGCGTCAAGCCCTGATTGGCAGCCAACTGGCGATAGCGCTCAATATCCAAGGATCCATCCGCCTTGCGCAGGCTGGCAATGGTGGGGTTCTGCTGCAACTCACGCGCCAACCGGGTATCCGAAGTGGTCAGGTGAGATTTTTGAGCGGCCTCGGCCAACACACGCTCGCGCACCAGACGCTCCAGCGTGACATACCGGGCTTCTGGGGATTCCAGCATCTTGACGTCCAGTGTTGGCATAGATGCACGTAAGCGATCCACTTCCATTTTGTGCGCCTGGTCCCACTCCCCCTGAGTAATGCTCTGGCTTGCGACAGTGGCAACTGCCTTCGTGCCGCCACTCGCATCCCTGAAGCCATCCACACCCACCAAAACGAATGCGGGGATGATCAGCAAGAACATCAGGAACATCATGACCTTGGTGTGCTTGCGAACAAAATCAAACATGCGCTACTTCTCCATCAAATAACAAAAAAAGGCGAACACTGATGTTCGCCTTTGCTTGGGGGGGGTGGTGAGTGATGACGGGCTCGAACCGCCGACCTACGCCGTGTAAAGGCGCCGCTCTACCAACTGAGCTAATCACCCCGCCATAAACTATTATTCCAGATTCAATTCAAAGCATCTTTCAATGCTTTGCCTGGACGAAACTTGGGAACCTTTGCAGCCTTGATTTTAATGGCTTCTCCGGTTCGTGGATTACGGCCAGTGCGTGCTGCACGCTTTCCAACCGCGAATGTACCAAACCCCACCAGAGAAACTGAGCCGCCTTTTTTCAAGGTCGTCTTCACCGCACCGATAGTGGATTCCAAGGCGCGCGTGGCGGCAGCCTTGGAGATGTCCGCGTGTTTCGCGATGTGCTCAATCAGTTCTGTTTTATTCACAAGGGCCCCTTTTATAGGCAAGCAAAGTTGGTCAAATTGTCTCTGTGTAATCTTATCTGCCGCTGCAATCCATTAAAGCGATGCGGCGTCACGCTGTCAATACGCCAAGCAACAATGCGACAGTGCGGACGCGAATTCTATTCGCTTTTCCAATGCAAATATTAAAGCGCCTGTAAGAATTTTTGTGCTAGGCAGATGCTGCATTAACGTGCGCGCGCACGAATTTCAGGCAGTGCTTTTTGCAGGTAATAGACCATTGACCACACGGTCAAAACCGCCGCCGCCCAAATCAACCAGACACCCCAAACATGGGTATCGATGGCGTTGAACAAGAGGCCGTCAAACAGCAAAAAGGGGATCGCAACCATTTGCGCTACCGTCTTAAGTTTCCCGATCATGTGCACCGCCACGCTCTTGGAGGCACCGATTTGGGCCATCCATTCGCGCAGGGCCGAGATGGCAATCTCACGGCCAATGATGATCAGTGCAACAAACACATCGGCGCGCTGCAAATGCACTAAAACGAGAACACACGCGCACACCAAGAACTTGTCCGCCACGGGGTCCAGAAATGCACCAAATGAAGAGGTCTGATTGAGCTTGCGAGCCAAATATCCATCCAGCCAATCGGTGGCGGCAAACACCACAAACATGAGGGTCGCCACCAGATTTTTTTCAGCGCCCGTGGCCACGGATTCAGGCAAATAAAAGACGCCCACAATCAGCGGGATCGCGAAGATTCGCGTCCAGGTCATGAGGGTCGGGATCGTCATAAACATATCTTGATTGTGGCACGCCTAATGCAGTGCCCGATAAATTTCTTCCGCCAGTTCGCGCGATATTCCTTCCACTGCGGCAATGTCATCGACGCTGGCCAGCGTCACTCCGCGCACACCACCAAATCGCTGCAGCAGCCGGGACCGGCGCTTGGGACCAACGCCGGGAATTTCCTCCAACTTGCCGCCGCCCACACGCACCTTGGCGCGTTGGGCGCGCATGCCGGTGATAGCAAAACGGTGGGCTTCGTCCCGTATCTGGGCGACCAACATCAATGCCGCCGAATCTGCACCCAAATAGACCTTGTCACGCCCGTCCGCAAACACCAACTCCTCCAGCCCCACTTTGCGACCTTCGCCTTTTTCGACACCCACGATCAGGGACAAATCCAGCCCCAGCGCCTCGAACACTTCACGCGCCATGGACACCTGGCCCTTGCCGCCATCCACCAACACCAGATCGGGCAGGCGACCGGTTCCCGCAGGTGTCTGACCTGCGTGTTTGGCTTGGGCAAGTGCCTCGGCCAGCTTGCTGTAACGCCGCGTGAGCACCTGGCGCATGGCGGCGTAATCATCGCCGGGGGTGATGCCCTCAACGTTGTAGCGCCGGTACTCGGCGTTTTGCATTTTGTGGTGCTGAAATACCACGCACGACCCCTGGGTGGCTTCGCCTGCGGTGTGCGAAATATCGAAACACTCCACACGCAAGTCATCCAGATTGTCCGACGTCAAATCCAGTGCCTCGGCCAGGGCGCGGGTGCGCGCCTGTTGAGAGCCCTCTTCTGCCAGCAGCCGTGCCAACTGCAGGGCTGCATTGGTTTGCGCCATCTCCAACCAGGCACGGCGTTGCTCGCGGGGATGGTTCACCACGCTGACCTTGAAGCCCACCTGTACAGACAGCGCCTGGGTCAGCGCCTTGCTGACCGGCTCGCTCACCACCAGCACCGAAGGCATGGGGACATCAATGTAATGCTGCGCCAAAAATGCCTCCAGGACTTGCACCTCGACCGAGGCCGGGGGCACCTGTTCACCCTGCCCCCACTCGCTGTCCTCAGCGTCCCACATGCCTGCGGCATCTTCCACATGCACCGGAAAATACGGCCGATCCCCCAAGTGGCGACCGCCCCGCACCATGGCCAGATTCACGCACGCCTTGCCGCCCTGCACTTTCACGGCCAGGATGTCGACGTCGCGGTCCGACACGTTGTCCACCGATTGCTGGTGCAGCACATTGGACAGCGCTGCCACCTGATTGCGTAGCTCGGCGGCCTGCTCAAACTCCAGCACTTCGGCGTGCGCCATCATCCGGGACTCCAGCCCCCGCATCACTTCTTGCGCATCGCCACGCAGGAACTTCTCGGCATTGGCCACGTCCTGCGCATAGTCCGCGGCGGAAATATGCCCCACGCAGGGCGCCGAACAGCGCTTGATCTGGTACAGCAGGCAGGGGCGTGTGCGGTTGCTGAACACCGGGTCTTCGCAGGTTCGCAAGCGAAACACTTTTTGCATCAGCAAAATGGCCTCTTTCACGGCCCATGCGCTGGGGTAGGGGCCAAAATACCGGTGCTTCTTCTCCACCCCACCCCGGTAGTACGACACGCGGGAAAAGGACGCAGCTATAGGCGGTGCTGGTTTGCCAGCCACCGGCACCGACAGATCAGCATTGGCAGCAAGCGCTTGCGCTGACTTGCGCGGCACCGCAACACCGGTCATCTTCAGATAGGGGTAGCTCTTGTCGTCCCGGAACAAAATGTTGTACTTGGGACTCAGCGTCTTGATGAGGTTGTTTTCCAGCAGCAAGGCTTCGGCCTCGGAGCGCACCACCGTGGTCTCCATGCGCACGATCTTGCTGACCATGTGGCCAATGCGGGTGCCGCCATGTTTCTTCTGGAAATAGCTGGAAACCCGCTTTTTCAGGTTAATGGCCTTGCCCACATACAGCACCTGCCCCTGCGCATCAAAGTAGCGGTACACCCCCGGCAGGGGGGGGAGCGACGCAACGTCATTCAGCAACTGTTCGGGGTGCAGCGCGGGGCGGGCCTCGGGGCTGCTATCGGGGATATCGGACATGCCCGTATTGTGAAGGCAGCCTGCCCCGCTTGTTTGTGGACAATCCCCCTATGACCCCGCAGCCTTCGCCCCCCAACCCAACGGCTACACGCTCCGAGCCCGCCTTGCTTTGGGACGTGTTCTGCCGCGTGGTGGACAATTTTGGCGACATCGGCGTGTGCTGGCGCCTAGGCGCGAATCTGGCAGCGCAGGGGCATCAGGTTCGGCTGTGGGTGGATGACGCCTCTGCCTTGCACTGGATGGCACCGGGGGCGCTGGACGGCTGCTATGCGGGGGTCACTGTTTTGCCTTGGGCGCAGTCGCAGCAGGCGCAAACGCTGGCCCATTTGCCCGTAGCGGACATCTGGCTGGAGACCTTTGGCTGCGACATTGCTCCTGAATTCATAGCTGCTTGCGCACATTCCATAAGGGCTGGAGGCCTAAATGGCACTAAAAATCCCGTCTGGATCAACCTGGAATACCTGACGGCAGAAAGCTTCGCCGAACGCAGCCACACCCTGCCCTCGCCGGTCATGCGCGGCCCAGCGGCAGGCTGGACCAAATACTTCTTCTATCCCGGCTTTACCCCGGGTACCGGTGGGCTGCTGCGGGAACCGGACCTCGCGCCACTGCAGGCCCGCTTTGACAGGGCCGCTTGGCTGGCGCAAACCGGCATTGACTGGGCGGGCGAGCGGCTGGTCTCGCTGTTTTGCTACGAGCCGCCCGCGCTGGGCGATTTTTTGCGACAACTGCAAGACGACCCCACCCCCACCCGACTGCTGGTCACCCACGGGCGGGCCACCGCTGCCGTCAAATTTTTAGAAGAAAAAGGGCTACAGCCCCCGTCGGATATGCGTGGGCAGCTATCAATTTCATACCTACCCACACTGACCCAGCGCGATTTTGACCAGCTGCTTTGGGCCTGCGACTTCAATTGCGTGCGGGGCGAGGACTCGCTGGTGCGCGCCCTGTGGGCCGGCAAACCTCTGGTCTGGCAAATCTACCCACAAGACGACGACGCCCACCACGCCAAGCTGAACGCATTTTTGGACATGCTGGGTGCGGATGCCTCGCTGCGGCAGTTTCATCATGCGTGGAACGGCATGCCCGCAGGCCCAGGCAACGCCGCGCTGCCCAAGCTGGACCTTGACACATGGCAAAAAATAGCGGAATCCACGCAAAAGCGTCTGCTGCAGATGGATGATTTGGCCACCCAGCTTGTCGCGTTCGTGCGGAAAAAACGGTAAAATCTGAGGCTTTGCTGAATTTGCCGTGGCATCCACGGGCGAATCATGCCCCGCCGCAGTCTGCGGCCTAACCACGCTGGCCCCGCTACAAAGCACGGGCTAGCAGCGACAACTGCAACTCGATATTTATGAAAATCGCCCAAGAAATCCGTGCCGGTAACGTCATCATGCACGGCAAAGACCCCATGGTCGTGCTGAAAACCGAATACGCACGCGGCGGCCGCGGTGCCGCTACCGTGCGCATGAAACTCAAGAGCCTGATCGCCAACTTCGGCACCGAAGTCGTGTTCCGGGCCGACGACAAGCTCGACCAAGTCATTTTGGACAAAAAAGACTGCACCTACTCCTACTTTGCTGATCCGATGTATGTCTGCATGGACGAAGAGTTCAACCAGTACGAAGTCGAAGCCGAAAACATGGGTGACTCCCTGAACTACCTCGAAGACGGCATGACCGTTGAAGTGGTGTTCTATGACGGCAAGGCCATTTCGGTCGAGCTGCCCACCAGTGTCGTGCGCGAAATCACCTGGACCGAGCCCGCCGTCAAAGGCGACACCTCCGGCAAAGTGCTCAAGCCCGCCAAGATCGCCACCGGTTTTGACATCGGCGTGCCAATTTTTGTGGCCCAGGGCGACAAAGTCGAGATTGACACCCGCACCGGCGAATACCGCAAGCGCGTCTAAGCTCCACTCGCGTCCACCCGGATTGCTAAAAAAGGCTTCGTCAAGAAGCCTTTTTTTTTGCCCCAAAATCCGTGTACGCTATTGCGATGCCCCACGCCTCCAATGACCTGTCAGCCCCCGACGCGCAGCCCGCCAAGGCCATCTCGGCGTCTAATTTGGCGCTGCGCCGGGTGGCCATAGACACCTACCGTGAAAACGTCGCCTACCTGCACCGTGATTGCGCGGCGTACCGGGCCGAGGGGTTTCAGGCCCTGTCCAAGGTGGAGGTGCGCGCCAATGGGCGGCGCATTTTGGCCACCTTGAATGTGGTGGACGACCCGTCCATCGTCGGCTGCCATGAACTCGGTTTGTCTGAAGACGCCTTTTTGCAACTCGCCGTTGTCGACGGCCATACGGCATCGGTCTCGCAAGCTGAGCCCGCGGAATCGATTGGCGCATTGCGCCGCAAGTTGGCCGGTGAACGGCTGGGGCGAGAAGACTTTCGCAGCATCATCCAAGACATTGCCGAGCTGCGCTATTCCAAAATCGAGTTAACCGCCTTTGTTGTGGCCACGAATCGGGATGAACTGGACCGCGAAGAGGTGTATTTTTTGACCGAGGCCATGGTGGCCAGTGGCAGAAAGCTCAACTGGCACGACCCGCTGGTGGTGGACAAACACTGCATTGGCGGCATACCGGGCAACCGCACCTCCATGCTGGTGGTACCCATTTTGGCGGCACACGGCATGCTCTGCCCCAAAACGTCGTCCCGCGCCATTACATCGCCCGCGGGCACGGCGGACACCATGGAAGTGCTGGCCAATGTAGAGCTGCCCTTTGAGCAATTGCAAGACATCGTGCGTGACCACCACGCCTGCCTAGCCTGGGGTGGCACCGCGAATTTATCCCCGGCAGACGATGTGCTGATCTCGGTCGAGCGCCCGCTGGCCATCGACTCGCCGGGGCAAATGGTGGCCTCCATCCTCTCCAAGAAGATAGCGGCTGGGTCCACCCACTTGGTGCTGGACATCCCCATTGGCCCCACGGCCAAGGTGCGCTCCATGCCAGAGGCGCAACGCCTGCGCCGGTTGTTTGAATACGTGGCAAACCGTATCCACCTGTCGCTGGATGTGGTGATCACCGATGGCCGCCAGCCCATTGGCAACGGCATTGGCCCGGTGCTGGAAGCGCGTGACGTCATGCGGGTTTTGGAGAACGACCCCAGAGCGCCCAATGACCTGCGGCAAAAGTCATTGCGCTTGGCGGGCCGCCTGATTGAATGCAATCCGGATGTGCGGGGTGGCGATGGTTTTGCCATTGCACGCGACATTCTGGACTCGGGCCGTGCACTGGCCAAAATGAACGCCATCATTGCCGCCCAGGGCAAAAAGCCGTTTGACCACAACGCCCCCGAACTCGGTAGCCTGACCTTTGAAGTGCGCGCCACCGAGTCGGGCGTGGTCACCAGCATTGACAACCTGCAGGTCGCCCGCATTGCCCGCTTGGCCGGGGCACCCAAGGTGATTGGCGCTGGGGTGGACCTGTTTCGCAAGCTTGGCGACGTGGTCGCGGTGGGGGATGTGGTCTACCGGGTGCACGCCAGCTTTCAGAGCGACCTTGAATTTGCGCGACAAGCCTGCGCCAAGTCCAGCGGCTACACCATTGGGCGTGCCGGTGATGTGCCCCATGTGTTTGTGGAGTTTTGATGATGTTGCTGTACTTTGAAGATGAGCGCGAGAGCGCGCAACGCATCGCGCTAGCCGGCGGTCTGCAATTGGCATGCATAGAGCGCCACCGGTTTCCCGACGGCGAAATCAAGCTGCGACTACCCGAGCAGGCCTTGGGGCAAAACGCCGTCATCCTGCGCACGCTCAACAACCCCAATGAAAAGCTGATTGAGCTGCTGCTGGCTGCCCAAACGGCCCGCACCCTGGGCGCGGCGCACCTCACCCTGGTGGCACCTTATCTGGCATACATGCGCCAGGACATTGCCTTTGCGCCCGGTGAGGCCATCAGCCAGCGCATCATTGGCCGGTTTTTGGCGGATCTGTTCGATGCCGTCATCACCGTAGACCCGCACTTGCACCGGGTTGCCACACTGCAAGAAGCTATTCCCATTGCGGCTGAAAACGCCATCGTGCTCAGCGGTGCGCCCCTGCTGGCGGACCTGATTGCCACCCACCGCACCAACCCCCTGCTGGTCGGGCCTGACGAAGAATCAGCACAGTGGATTGCCTTGGCCGCAGCCCGCCACGGCTTGGACTACGCGGTATGCCACAAGGTGCGCAATGGTGACCGGGCGGTGCAAGTCGCCCTGCCAGCGGTGGCGGTGGCCGGCCGCCAAGTGGTGCTGCTGGACGATATTGCCAGCACCGGCCACACCGTGGCGCAGGCGGCGCGCCTGCTGCTGGCCGCCGGTGCAGCTTGCGTCGATGTGGCAGTCACGCACGCGCTGTTCGCCGGTGATGCCCTGCAGGTGATGAAGGACGCCGGGGTGGGTGAAGTCTGGAGCTCCGACTGCATTGCACACCCCAGCAACGCCATCAGCATGGCCGGGCCTATTGCACAGGCGCTGGCTAAAGTGCGGGCCCGGGCCTAGTTTCCAAACCCTAGACTTTCTTGGGCATGCCCACGGTTTGCGCCAACAACACCTGTTTATCGGCATCCAGCCCCATGGCTTGCGCCAGTGCCGCGCGGTCAAACCAGGCGCGGATCACGGTGGCCAAGCCCTCCGATGCGCAGTACAGGTAAACGTTCTGAGCCATAGCACCCGCTGCTGCCGCCGCATACGAACCCCGCAACGCCGCGGGCACCAGTTTCAGCCGCGCATGGTCCGCCACAAACACCAAATCCAGCGGCGCGGTGTCGACAAAATCCTGATACCCGGTCACACGGCGCACGTCGGTGGCGCTGACCAGCTGCAAGGCATGCGCCAACACGTCATAGCGGTACAGGCCGGATGGCAGCGCCGCGTACACATCCACCTCTTGCGCGTTCATGGCGCTGGGTGCGGTGCGCCCACCCAGCGCCGGACGGTTGACGCCCGCAGCGGCCCACAGCAGGTTGGACAGGGTCTGGGGCGACAACGCGTCCGGATCAAACTCCCGCTGCGACTGCCGCGCCTGCAGCGCCTGCATCAAAGGCATACCCCCTTCGGTTTGCGGCGCAAGCAGCGGCACCGTGATTTCGGCCTCACCGCTTGCCGCCTGCGGTTTGAGCTGGCCCATCAGGCCCAGCGCCATCTTCGTCAACGTATTCATAAGCAGCCCTCCATTGCTCAATGCTAGAGCGCCCGCCCCCATAGCCTTTGAGTTAAATCAATACCGACAGACGGGCGGGTACTAGCATGCAAGTTAGTTTTCACCTAACCAAAGGATTCCCATGAATGAGATGACCGAGTTTCAAAAAGGCAAATTAATGAGTGACTTGCGCGTGGTCATCGCCGATGCCGAGGAGTTGCTGCGCCTGACCTCCGACCAGGCCAGCGAAAGCGCCGCCGATGTGCGCAGCCGGGTGCAGGCCAGATTGGAACAGGCCAAAGCCGACCTACTGCAGTTGCAACACACCGCCGTGGCCAAGGTCAAAGCCGCCGGACATGCAACCGACGAGTTGGTCCACGAGAACCCCTGGAAGTCCATGGGCATTGCGGCCGGCGTTGGGCTGGTCATGGGCTTGCTGATCAGCCGCAGATAAATCGGCACATTCAGCCGACACGATCGGCGTGCGGCGGGCGCATTGGCGCGCCCTTTTTTTCGCACACAATGGCGGTCATGAAAAAAAACCCACAACAAGTCACCGAACGCCGCCTAGCCGATGCCTGGGCAGAATTGCAAAGCCATTCCAGCCAGGGCCACTCTCTGGAGGCAGATGCCTACCGCCTGGCCTTTGCCGACCCGGAATTTTTGCTGCGCCGCGAAACACGGGGCATCCGCTTTCAGCTGGAAATGCTCAAACCCGACTTGGACCAAACCGAGCAAGGCATTGAAAACACGGTGGTCGTTTTTGGCAGCGCCCGCTTCCCCGACCCCGAAACCGCGCAAGCCGCCTTGGACAAAGCCCGGACCAGCGGGGACGAAGTGGCCCTGAACTTGGCCCAGCGCCATATGCGCAACGCCTATTTCTACGACCAGGCCCGCCTGTTTGCCCGCATCGTGGCCGACTTCAGCGCCCACCGGCGCCTTGAAGAGCGCCTGTTCATTTGCACCGGCGGCGGCCCCGGAATCATGGAGGCGGCCAACCGTGGCGCACATGAAATGGGCGCGCCCAACGTGGGCCTGAACATTGCCCTGCCTCACGAGCAAAGCGGCAACCGCTACATCACCCCCACGCTGAGCTTCAAGTTTCACTACTTTGCCCTGCGCAAGATGCATTTCATGATGCGGGCCAAGGCGCTGGTGGCCTTCCCCGGCGGCTTTGGCACGCTGGATGAGCTGTTTGAAGTGATCACGCTGGTGCAGACCGGCAAGTCCAAGCCGGTGCCCATCGTGTTGTTTGGCTCGGACTACTGGAAGCGCCTGTTCAACTTTGAGGTGTTGATTGAAGAAGGTGCCATTTCGCCCGACGACCTGAAGCTCATCACCTACGTCGACACCCCCGAAGACGCCTGGGAGGCGATTCGCGCTTTTTATAGCCTCTAAATAGCCTCTAAGAAAGATCTAAACAGCGTCAGGCTCGCTGTCAAAGTCCTTGTCCATGGGAATCAGGGCCTGCACCTGACCATCGGGCAAGGCTTCCACCTTTTTCAAAGCCCGTCCCATGGCGCGGCTGCGGGTCTCGGCACTGTCCAGCGTCTTGAGCACGGTCTCAGTCTGTGACTTGACCTTGGCGAGCACATCGCCAAACTTGCCAAACTCGGTTTTCACCGCGCCCAGCACTTGCCACACCTCGCTGGAGCGCTTTTCCAGCGCCAGCGTTCTGAACCCCATTTGAAGGGAGCTGAGCATGGCCAACAAGGTGGTGGGGCCAGCCAGCGTAATGCGGTGCTCGCGCTGCAGGGCTTCCATCAAGCCGGGCCTGCGCAGCACCTCGGCGTACAGGCCTTCGGTGGGCAAAAACAAAATGGCAAAGTCCGTGGTGTAGGGTGGCTCCACGTATTTTTCGCTGATTGACTTGGCCTCCAGCCGAATGCGCATCTCCAGGCCCTTGGCTGCCGCCTCGGCTGCCACCGCGTCCGCGCGCTCCTGCGCGTCCAGCAGCCGCTCGTAGTCTTCATTGGGAAACTTGGCATCAATGGGCAACCACAAAGGCACACCATCGCTGGACTTGCCGGGGAGCTTGATGGCAAAGTCCACCACGTTTTTGCTGCCCGGCCTTGTCGCCACCTGCGCCGCGTATTGGTCGGGCACGAACACCTGCTCCAGCAACCCGGCCAACTGCGCCTCGCCAAAAATGCCGCGGGTTTTCACATTGGTCAGCAAATGCTTGAGGTCGCCCACGCCTTGCGCCAGCGTTTGCATCTCGCCCAGCCCCTTGTGCACCTGCTCTAGGCGGTCCGCCACTTGTTTGAAGCTTTCACCCAGACGGGTTTGCAGGGTGGTTTGCAGTTTTTCATCCACCGTGGCGCGCATCTCGTCGAGCTTGGCTGAGTTGGTGGTTTGTAGTTGCGCCAGTTGCTTCTCCAGCGTCTCGCGGATTTCATTCATGCGCCGGGCGTTGGACTCACTCACGCCGGAGAGTTGGGTGGTTAGCGTGTCCGATAACGTCTTTTGCAGCAGCGCCAGTTGCTGGCCAAAGGCGTCAATCTGGGTGTTTTGGGTGCGGGTGGCTTCGGCCCCCTGTTGCACCAACGCCTGCTGGAAGGTGGCCAGGTTTTGCGTCAGCTCTTGGCGCCCGCTGCGGCTGGACTCACTCACCTCGCGGCGCAACTCACGCTCCAGCCGCTCGAACTGCTGTGCGCGGGTCAGGCTTGAGGCTTGCACTGCGGCCAACAGCTCCACTTTAGTTTGCTCGGCAGCTTGCTCGGCCCCGTTACCTGTCCGGCGCAGCGCCAACCAGACCAGCCCCAGCCCATTCACTACACCCAGGGCCAATACCGCCCACAACACCCAATTATTCAAACCAGTTTCCTCCATGCCTCTATTGTTGTGCAAAACCTGGCAGGGTCATTTTTTGGAGTGTTTTAGGCCTCTAGCCCCCGTGGAATATGCGCGAGCAGCTCCTATTTCCATAGCAAATACTAACTGCGATCTTGCAGGTTCAGCGGCGTAAGTGGCTTGCCGTTTACCAAATACCCAATCAGGTTGTCCGCCGCCAATTGCGCCATGGCCAACCGTGTGGCGGTGGTGGAGCTGGCAATGTGCGGGGTCAGCACCACGTTGGGCACATCCAGCAGGTCGGGGTGCACGGCGGGTTCACCTTCAAACACATCCAGCCCGGCCGCTGCGATGGTCTTGTTGCGCAGGGCTGCGGCCAACGCGGCGTCGTCCACAATGCCACCGCGTGCGATGTTGATCAGTGTGGCGGTGGGCTTCATTTGCGCCAGCTGAAGCGCGCCAATGGTGTGGTGCGACTGCGCTGAGTACGGCAGCACCAGCACCAGGTGGTCGGCGCTACGGAGCAGCTCTTCCTTGTCCACGTAATTGGCTTGGCACTGGGCTTCCAGCACCGGGTCCAGGCGCGAGCGGTTGTGATAAATCACCTTCATGCCAAAGCCCAGCGCACCACGGCGGGCAATGCCCTGCCCTATGCGGCCCATGCCCAAGATGCCCAGCGTGGAGCCGTGGATGTCGGCCCCGGCAAACATGTCGTAGCTCCAGCGCGTCCACTGGCCGGAGCGCAAGTAGTGCTCGCTCTCGCACACCCGGCGGGCGGTTGCCATCAGCAAGCAGAAGCCAAAGTCGGCGGTGGTTTCGGTCAGCACATCGGGCGCGTTGGTGGCCAGCACGCCAGCAGCCGTCATGGCAGCCAAATCGAAGTTGTTGTAGCCCACCGTCATGTTGGCGCACATTTTCAACTCGGGGCACTGTGCCAGCAAAGGGGCATCCATGCGCTCCACACCAAAGGTGAACACGCCGTGCATGCCCTGCAGCTTGGTGGCCAATTGGGCGGGCGACCAGTCCTCATCGGCCTGGTTGCTGTGCACATCAAAGTGAAGCGCCAGCTTGGCAATCACTTCCGGGAAGATGGCGCGGGTGACAAGGATTTTAGGTTTATGGGCCATAAATTTATAAGAAAAGAGGCCACAGCCCCCGTGGAATGTGCGCAAGCAGCTACTATATTAATAGCAAAATATCGTCCAGCCGGAGCCAAATTCCAGCTATTCCAGCCAATGGGTGAACTCATCCACGGGCACGCGGGGCGTGTGAAAGGTGTTCACCACGTCGGTCTCGTCGGCATAACCCAGCGCCATGCCGCACACCAGCATTTCGTCCGCACCCGCCCCGATGTGCGGCAGAATGATCTTGGAAAAACCATTCCACGCCGCCTGCGGGCAGGTGTGCAGGCCGCGCCCACGCGCCGCCACCATAATGTTTTGCAAAAACATGCCGTAATCCAGCAAGGAGCCCCGGCCCATCACCCGGTCCAAGGTGAACATCAGGCCCACCGGTGCGTCGAAAAACTGGTAGTTGCGCTGGTGCTGCAAGTGCATTTTGTCCTTGTCCGCCTTGCCAATGCCCAGCAGGCCGTACAAGCCCCAGCCATTTTCCCGACGGCGGTCAATATAGGGGCTGACCCACTTTTCCGGGTAGTAGTCGTACTCTTCGCGGTAGTCCGCCGCCAGTGCCGGGTTGGCACGAATGGCGTCATGGGCGGTACACACTTTGCTCACCAAAGCGGCGCGGCTGTCGCCCTGCAGTACATACACCTTCCAGGGCTGGGTGTTGGTGCCCGACGGTGCGCGGCTGGCCACCTGCAGCAACTCGGTCAGCGTCTCACGGGAGACCGGTGCCTGGGTAAAAGCACGGGCCGACATGCGCGAGGTGATGGCGGCGTCCACAATGGTTTGGGTCATACAAGGGTTTCCAGAACAGATTTGAGGTTGAAAGGCAACGGAACAGGGCGGCGATTGAGCTTATCGACATAGACATGAATAAAGTGGCCTTTTGCCGCAGTGAGTGGCTCACCCTCGGCAAACAGGCCCACCTCGTAGCGTACGCTGCTGGAGCCCAAACGGGCCACGCGTATACCCGCATGCACCACCTGCGGAAACGCCAGCGGCGCAAAGTAGTTGCACTGGGTCTCGATCACCAGGCCAATAGTCTCGCCTTGATGGATATCAAGCACGCCCTGCTCTATCAAATAGGCGTTCACGGCAGTGTCGAACCAACTGTAATAGACGACGTTGTTAACGTGCCCGTAGGCGTCGTTGTCCATCCATCTTGTTTGAACATTCCTAAATACTCTGTAATCAGCACGCTTACCAATGAGAACTCTACTTTTTTCAGACATTGACTACACCCAAAAATTGTCCACAGTCAGCAAAAAGACGCCTAATTTCAGTTTGTTTGTCCATAGAATTGACCATTGACTTGCCACCCCCCTTAAAACACCCACAAAAATGTCCATTGCACAGCCAAAACGCCTGAGATTGCCAAGAGGCATTTCGTATCATTCTACAAGTGCCGGCCTAAGGTACAGAATCAGGATCAGAAGTACAAAAATCCTTGAGGACTTTGGGCTTGACAGCCCCATTGATGAAGTTTTTGACACACTGAGACAGGCAGAGGAAAGACTGCTGAAACTCAAATACAAGAAGGATGAAATCAGAAGTGAAATCATCAAGAAGGCGATAGCAGAGATTTCACAGATAACAATGAAGCAGCTATTGGAGGAAGTACATAAACAATACTATTCCAAAACAAGAACTGCAAGAGACAATAAATCAAGGGTAAACACCATATCAAATACAGTGATCACAAAAGAGGACCCAAGAATAAGACAATTTTTGAACTATCAATTTTCTGTTGCGGATTTAAACAAAGAGGAAATTAAATTTGGAGACACTGCTGCCATTGACTATGAAAAACATCTTCAATCGTTCATAAATGCAAGAAAACTGAAAGTCAAAAATCAAACAATCGTTAATGACCTGATGATAATTTCAGTCTCACTGAAATTAGGTCACAAATATTTTAGCTCCTTACCAATTATTGAGCACCCACTGAAGAACGTGAACTATAAGGAACTCAAAGACCAGATCACGTACAGAGACAAAAGAATTACACCAGAGCAAAGAGTAATTATTGAAACAGTTTTTATTGAGCACTCAAGAAAGCAACATTACCACAATATGTTCATCTTTCTCGCAGAGACTGGCATGAGAATTTCTGAAGTACTGACCGTTTTGGTAAAGGATTGCAACCTAGAAAAGCGAACAATTTTCATCACATCCAAGAAAACAGAAAAGCCAAGATATGTAGGCATTACAGATAAATTAATTGAAGTCATCAAAGACCAGTCAAGGGACAAGAAATTAACAGACTTATTGTTTACCCATTCAATCAACACTTACCAAGCAAAAATCAAAAAAATCAAGGAGAGACTAGCAGAGAAAGGTATTCAATTTCATTACCATATGTTGCGACACACATTCATTAGCAATGCTATGAATACGAAGCCATTGAGCCAAGTTATGAACAGTGCTGACATTAGTGATATACAACACTTTCAACAGCAATATTTAAACCCATTGCTGTCCGAACAAACAGCAATGAAGATAGCCAGGGCAGAGCATCTAACCCCCCAAGAGATTCAAACCAGCGTGGGGCATACAAACTTATCAATGACGATAGGAACATACACACATACACAAGAGCCACAACAACCAGACTATCAAACACTACTAGAAGAGCACAATCAACTTAAAAGAATGTTAATTGAACTTTTAAACAAATCAAAATAAACCCATCTATCATGTCCAAAAAAGCACCATTTAATCCACTAAAAAATGACAATCCAAACATTAGCGAAGAAGAATTTAAAAGACTTCAAAGAGAGCATTTGATTAAAACATTTACAGACAAAAAAGCGCAATCACCAAGGGAAATAGTAAACAAATTTTACTATGATTGTTTAGGCATAGATAAATACATTGAAATGCTTGAATTCTTAACATCACAAGATAAAGCAAGCATTACAGACACAATCAAAGATATTAAAAACAAGACATTTAATAAAGAAATTGTTGACCAAATTTATGACGCTGTAAAATCAGGAAACATTCCATTAAAAGAAAATGGGACTGAAAACACACAGCAAAAATTAGACACAGAAGTAGAACTTACTACTTTAATGGATTCAGATGGAAACATCAACCAAGATGATTTTGATAAAGCAAAAAAAGAGCATATCAAAAAAGTCTTTGAAACATTAAAAGCAACAACAGCAAGACAAAAAGTTCACAAGTTTTACTATGAATGTTTAGGCATAGATAAGTATGTTGACATACTCGATTTTCTAAACACAATAGAAGACATACACTATGAAGACAATTACAAGAATATGAAAAGAGGCATATTTACAAAAGAAACAGTAATCAAAATGTACCACTCAATACAGGCATACACAAAACTTTCAGACGATGAACAAACAGAAGTGGTAGACAAATTGGAGGCAATATCAAATGAAAAGAACAATTAGAGATCCAAACACAGAATTGAAAGAATAAATGAACCCACCTGACTTCTCAAGTGGGCTTATTCTTTTGCTTCAGGCTTCGTAATAGTCTAGTCTTGACAGGTTGTCGTCTGAAAATCTTGCCGATTTTTCAACAAGTTTTCGGCGAGGATTGCCTATTAAGAAGATTTTTTACTGCACCTACAAAGCCACCCTGCCGCGCCCCGTGCTGGAAGCAACGCCGTTTTTCTTTTGTGTCTTCATCAGGGGCCTGATTTCCCTGTCCAACTCACCTGGCACCAGATCGCCACCTTCGGCGCTCAAACTGTAAATTGCAGCTTTTAGATCAAGCTCCCGCAAACCAGCCTTGACCCAACCTCCCACAATGTTCTGACTTACCGGATGGTCCAGGAGGCGAAAGCCTGCGGCCTTCAAGTGCTCCAGTGCATGTTCTTTTGTCAGCTGTGCTGACTTCCCCTCTATTTTTTCAAAAATAGGAAAGGGGTGAATGGTGCCACCCGTGGCAACAGAGGGGGAAGTCCCTTCCCCCTGATCATATTGATCCAGTACATCAGTACTGTCAATATGAGAGTGATGATTGTATTTTTTGTATTGAGGAGAATCAGTACTGATAGCCGAACAATCTTGATCAAATTCACCAATGAAATCCAAGGAAAATTCAGTCCTTTCCTGGTGACACTTCCCCACATTTTCACTGGCTGGCACTGGTTTGACTGGTTTGCCTGTGTTGCCTGCATCAGTCTCATCCTCTTCGTAATCCCCCATTGGAGACAGATGCAGCCTCATTTTCAGGGCTTCACCTTCATAGACAACCTGTGACACCAACCCAATCTTTTCAAGCCTTAAAACAAGGTTTCTTGCCTGATTGCGGTCATAAATTTCAGCGGGTGCAGTGTTTCGTGTTGGACGCGAGACCATTTGGGCCAATTTTTCGTAATTGAGTTTTTGCTGGCGAAAGCCCCCTACGTGACCGGTCTTGAAATTGGCTAGTTTTTTCAAGATCAAATACATGGTGATTTCTGCAAAACTGGCTTTGGTCATAAGCGTTTCGTGTTCTGCCATATTGATTGAGATGTAAGCTGTTTTTTTCATTGTTGTTACCCCTTATATTTTTAGTTTTCTGGTTGGTGTCGCCTGTGGTGCTGGCTGATTTTTTTCCTCTTCCTGAGGCTTAGTGTGTGATGGCCCCTTACCTGCCATCTCCACAATTTCAAGAGCACGGCTGCACGGTGTGTAGCCTGTGATTTCTTCTGGTTTGTAGGCACCAGTCAGAACCGCGTGCACAAAAACCTTCTCTTTAAAGTCATTTGATCCAGTCAAGTGCATGCCTTTCCAGCCCTTCAGTTTTGCCAGCAGCACCATTGCCTTGATTTCATCTGGTGTGCCGTTGTTGCAGGACATTTGGGAGCCGTAGTCCCTCACAGCTCCAGGGTGCAAATTGAATGCAAGGCAAGTCCCGATCTCTGTTTCCTGCCTGTCATATGTCATTGCCCACTGAGCAAAAAGATCTTCCAGTTCTGCAAGATAGTCAGCATCAAAAATACTGGATTCCTGCTGGTCTTTGATGTGTCTTTCTGTGCTTGTTGGCATAGAAAGAAAATTGCTGAATTTGCGTACTGCTTTGAGCAGGTTAGACGCGGGTTTGGTGGCTTTTTTGATCTCGTTCATATTGTTCTCCTTTATTAAATGATTGAGTTGCAAAGCAATGACAGGCAAACCCTTCGCCTGCATTGCTGTACCTGTTGGACCGATATGCACGGTGGGCACACGGTCAATTCCTTGGGCTTGAAGACTCCTGCTATCAATGCTGGTCTTAAAGCCTGAAATCATTAGCCTGCGATTGGTATGGCTAGCCCATTCGAATCGCCACTTTTCCAATTGCTCTTTGCTATTCCAGTCCCTGTTTTTGGGACCAAAACCAGCTGGGCTGATTTCGCGGGTGCTTAGCAAAATATGGGCGTGCGGGTTGCCTGGTTTGTTGTGAATACAGACATCTGCAACCATGCCCAATTTGACAAACTGGGTCTGGACATAACGCTCCAACAAAAGGGTCTGTTGGTGCAGGGATAACTCAACGGGAAGAGAGACCTCTATTTCTCTAGCCACCTGCGCGTCTTTTCTGCCTTCTTTTTGTTCTGCCTCATTCCACAACCTGGATCGGTCTGCCGTCCATGCGGGTGCATTTTTTGGGGCAAATATCTGGCGATAAACGACTTCTTTTTTACGGGTGTAGTCAAACACCTGTCCTGTTCTGTCATCGGTGATTTTTTCACCTGCGCGGTAGGCACAAGCAGCCGTCGCACTGCGTCCCTGTGCGCGGGATATGACTTTTGCATTGAGGTGAAAAATTGCCATGTGCCCCCTCCTTTCTTTTTATTCGCACCGTTTGCACTGGACCGCACACGTTGCTTGCAACGTATAAGTGCGCCCTTTGTTTCCAAACGGGTCTGGGCTTGACTTCTTCTTTTTTTCCGCTATCCCAATATAGGTAACAAAAAAAAATTAAATGTCAAGTTTTTGACAAAAAGGAGGAAATCAAATGAGCAAGGTAAAGATTGAAACGATAGAAAAGATGCAGCAGAAAAAGGCCAGACTGGATGCACGCATTCAACAATTGAAGAGTAGACAGGCAACCGAAGAACGAAAAAAAGACACCCGCAGAAAAATTTTGGCAGGTGCTTTTTTTATGAGCATGTTTGGGAACGACCTCAAACGGGTGGGAACCCGTTTAAAGGAATCTGGGTATCTTGAGGCGAGAGACTATGGGTTGTTCAACATTGCCCTGTCGCCAGTAATTGTGGAGGATGACTCAGAAAAAGCGCTTAAGATTGATTGAAGTACAAATGTCAGTTTTTATATCATTATCAATGACACCAACCGATCAAAACAAATACAAAAATGCGTGCAAAGTGCTACTGGCCACAATAGTCCTCTGCACAACCCAAATCAGTAAAGCAGAAAGACACTTACCACCTCATTTTGAGGAACCGAATAACAGAGAAATTACCACAACAAACTTGCGGTGGCGTGATGCGAATCAACTACCTAGCGATATACGAAAATCTAAGGCGGTTAGTGCATGGATGAAAAATCTTGGGGATTCCGAAATTGCTTGGTTCGCGCAGATTGACATCGATGACAGAAAACAAACCACGGAATTTCTAATCGCCAGTAGTGACGGCGGGTCTGGCGGCAGGAATTTTTTACTTATCGGCTCAGAGAAAAAAGGACCATGGAGACAGTTAGCAGCCTTCTTGGGGGCTCCAATTTTTGTAATGGAAGATCCCAAGAAACCACTAACTTTGCAGGTCTACTATCGCAGCGGTGATATGTGGTTGTTGAAACATGTTTATTCGAACGGCAAATATAAATTTCATTCGAGCTCAAAAATTCCTGAAGTGTTTGTTACCGAATGTTTTTATAGGCGTTGGCAACAATTGAATTTAGTTCTTTTGCAACCCGGACTAGATGACGCCTTAACAAAATGTCTTAAATAAGACAAAATCAGGCTCAAAACCGGATTGACATCAAAAGTTCAAAGTGCCGGATAAATGCGGTTCAGAAAATCCAAACAGATTTCCTTGTATTTAACAATGCGTTGATCTGTTGCGTACACACGATCACCAACATTGACTCCAAGCAATTTTGCCAAATGCGGACCGGCAAGGCCAGCTCGATGAACGATCGCATTTCTGAGTAAGACCATTTCATCAATTGATTGAGATGCCTGATCATGCATCAACTGCTCAACATCAATCTTTACGTCATCAGGAATTGACGATTCAACGCATAGTTTTACCCAAGCTAGCGATGTTGACCGAGACACCTTTACAGCACTTCGGTAGGCCCTATTTGCATACTCCCACAAATTTTCAAAATCCCTCTCATTGTCGGCCTCAGATGAAATTGAATTCCGCTTTACCAACGGGAACTCAACTAGAAGTGATGTTACGTAGTTTTCCATCGCACTCACAAAGGCGACAAGCATCGCATCGTTCAAACGTTTGCGCATCGATGGCCAAAATTCAGTAAATGATTGAGCAGCATTTTCTGCAATTGCACCACGCTCCTGATTCCATTCAGGTCCAATTCTTCCCAACTTCACATCGTCAATCCACGAAAATGAAGCTATTGAATTGGATAGCCGCTCATCGCCATAAACTGCATCCAACACATCAATACAAAGCGAAGGATCTGATCCAACGGCAGAGATCGCGGCATCAGCAGATTTAATGAGACGACCACCATAAACTCCAGACAATATCCAATCGCGATCCCGGAATGGGTAAGCTCCCGATCCAGTCAAAAATTCAATAATATTTTCAGACATTTACATACGAACATTATCGGACAGTCCATTAAAATTATGGCTACCAAAACCTGAGAAATCCGAGATAAGAGATATCAAAAACAACAAAATTCCAACAACAAAAAAATACTTAATAAATTTCGGGATAAAAGCAAATCCATTTTTTTTCAAATGTTCTTCATTTGCCAAAGAAACCAATGAGAGAAGTACAATCCAAAGAATGGGAACAATTCCCAAGTAGTTTTCAATTTTATCAAATCCGACAGTCATCCACTGTTTTATAAAAATAAAAGTCAGCACCCCAAGCACAAGCATAAGAAAAACACGGACTAACGAGCCTCTTGCTTCGTCATTTTCAGATTTTGTTTTACTTACTATGTCTTCGCTCAACTCATTTTTATTTCCATTTGCGCCGTTAGCTCTGTCTTCATTTGTTACCACAGTTCCGTCATAGTTAACTTCAATTTGCTTTTGAGCAATTTTATTTTGCCTCTCGAGCTGCTTAGTAACTTCTCTAAGCCACCCTCCCTTTTCTTCAACGTATTTATCCGCAAGAGCCACAAAAATTCGGTCTTCTTCAGACAAGCTATTTAAATCAATGCTCTCGGTAGACAGTCTATTTAAGCTTTCAATCAGCCAAACGTCTATGTTGCATTTTTTTACTATATCTTCCTCGTCAGCAGATTCTTTAATCTTTCTGCCAAAATCAACTTTTTTAATATAGCTTTTCCCCACTGAAACTCCTCGCTTTATTCAATGAAAAAACGTGCCGCTATGCAACTTGCAAAAAATTTGTACAACTGTCTGCCTATAGTCAAAAGTTCTGGTAGCCAACCTCTTGGCATGAAGCTCATTAATAAAAGCTTGTAATGTCGAACCAAAATTCTTTTACAAAAGAATTGGTTTTTTCACTTCTCTTCTTATTGTGAAGGACTAAGTCAAAGTCTGGGTGGCCGTAACCATACTCCCCCTCATACTCCTTCTTCAATTCTTCCCAATCATCATCTTTCAAGGCATTGATCTCAAAAACCATCCGATCAAAAATTTGACCGGATTCAGAAACCACATTCTGGCTAAGAAGTTTCCATTCAATTCCTGAGAATTTTTCACCTTCAGGCCGAAGAATGATCATTTCAATGTAAGTTCGCTTTTGAACAAACGAGTACTCAATCCCTACTCCATCAAACGGCATCTCCTTGTTAACAAGTGGATCGTCCCTATTGACAATGCATGCATCGTTTTGTGTGTAGCCCCAGCCACCATGGATCGGAAGTCCGCCGTTCAGTGATTTAAAGCAAGCAGCTAAGACCTCTCTAGGAGACTGCGGCAGATCAATACGGTTGATGAATGGCATAGCGTTTCTCGTTCATTGAAGAAGCTTATCCCTCTCGGGACCATTTCTCATTACACCCTAAAGGCCCCTGGTCCACGTGAATCCACTTCGAAATGGTCTGCCTTGAAGTAGCTTTTGAAAAAATAATTTTTGACGTGTTGCTTTTTTACAAATGTCCATAAATTTGACCATTTATATTTCATAAGCTCGCAAGCTATTGAATTTAAACAATTTTTACAATACAATGTCGTTGTCCATCCAGCGGGTTTGGATCGACCGAAAAACCCTGTAAGCACTGCGCGGCTCGGGCGTGGGTTTTTGAATCTCTGGTGGCTTCATGGCGTCATTCTGCCAGCGCGGGATGCTCAAAAATCCCAAGTTCGCGCATGTGTGACAGGACTATGAAACCGGAAATATTTTGTGAAAATGCAATATTTTTGTTGCATTGCAGCAAAAATGACTTGCACCGCGGCCGTGGATCTTTATAATTTCTGCCATGCTGCACTGCAACATGAGAAGGCGATGGGCCTAGTTAAGGCGCAGATAGCGATTTTTTTGTAAACCTCTGGAGAAATTAGTATGCTGACCGTCGAACAAGTAATGGCTTCCCACAAAGCAAACATCGAAACCCTGTTGGGTTTGACTTCCAAAGCCTTTGAAGGCGTGGAAAAGATTGTCGAACTGAACCTGACCGCATCCAAAGCCGCTTTGGCTGAGTCTGGTGACCACGCTAAAGCCATTTTGAGCGTGAAAGACGCACAAGAACTGTTGGCCCTGCAACAAGGCCTGTTCCAGCCATTGGCTGAAAAGACCGCTGCTTACAGCCGTCACCTGTATGACATCGCTACCAGCGCTGGCGCTGAGATGAGCAAGTCCTTCGAAGGCCAGGCCGCCGAAGCACAAAAGAAATTTGCCGACCTGGTTGACACCGCTGCCAAGAACGCACCCGCAGGTTCCGAGTCCGCTGTTGCCATGATGAAGAACGCCGTCTCCTCTGCCAACAACGCTCTGGAAACCGTTCAAAAAGCCGTTAAGCAAGCCACTGAAGTGGCAGAAGCCAACTTCAACTCGGTGGCCGCTACCGGCGCTGCCAAGCCAGCTGCTAAAAAGCGTTAATGGATTGTCGGCTGCCGGATTAGCCGCTTGATGGAAGCGGTTTTTCTGCCAGCCAAGGGAAAACCCTGACATAATGGATTTACACAGAAACAGTTTTGTTTCTACCGCTTGTCTCCTCGGGTCCTTTCGAAACCTTCAGGTTCAGGGATCCCTTAAGGCCTCGTTGCAAAACGAGGCCTTTTTTTTCACCCATCGGTTAGCGCGATTTGAGTGCGATGGCGGCCCGCAGTTGGGGCAAGGCCTGCAGCATGGCTTGGCGGCCGGACTCAATCGAGCGTTTGCGGGCGCCAAAGTCAGAACTTGAAATACCCAACAAGGCGGGGCGCACCACGATGTCAGCATCTTTCAGCTCAAGGCTGTTGATGCTTTTGCCCATGATGGAAAAGGTCTGCATCAAAATTTCCAGCGTCCCACCGGCCAGATTGCCGTCCGGCGGGCTGGAGATGTCCACCGCAATCACCAGCTCCGCCCCCATGCTGCGCGCTGCGCGCACTGGCACTGGCGACACCAGCCCACCATCCACATACTCGCGCCCTGAAATCTTGACCGGCTGAAACACGGCGGGCACCGCGCTGGACGCTCTGACCGCCGTGCCGGTATCGCCCCTTTGAAACAACATGCTTTGGCCGCTGTTCAGATCCGTGGCCACAATGCCCAGGGGCAAAGGCATGTTTTCGATCAGCTTGCCGCCTACCTGGGTGTTGACATAGCGGGCCAGTGCCTCGCCACGCAGCATGCCCCGGCTGAAGATCGGCAAGGTCCAATCGGCAATGGTGGCCTCCTCCATGGTGTCGGCCACCCGCTGCAACTGCGCACCCGTTTTGCCACTGGCATAGACGGCAGCGACCAGGCTTCCGGCCGACGTGCCCGACACCAGTGCCGGGTAAATGCCCGCCTCTTCCAGCACCTGAATCACCCCAATGTGGGCAAAACCCCGCGCGGCACCGCCACCCAGCGCAAGGCCAATGCGCGGCGGCACCTTAATCACCACCACAGGCGGTGCGGCCACATCTGGCGCGCCCGGCGTGATGGGCGTGCCAGGCCCGATGGAAACAGGGGGTTCCGTGGCACACCCGACCATAAACAGAACGCTTAAACAGAGAAAAAATGACTTCATGGAATTGAGTGAAATGAAAGTGGCAAGAATTTTATTGCGAATGATTCGCGTTTGCCCTATGATTAGCCGCACCCTGTATTACACCCCAACCGCTTCAACCATGATCCAAAAATCCATCGCCATCGCTTGCCTGCTGCTCACCGCGGGCGCGGCCATGTCCGCAGACGAGTCGGTACTGAACATTTATTCTGCACGCCACTACCCGACCGACGAGGCGCTTTACTCCAACTTCACCAAGGCGACTGGCATCACCTTGAACCGGGTTGACGCCGATGACGCTGGCATCCTTGCACGGTTGAAAGCAGAGGGGGCCGCTTCGCCCGCGGACATCATTTTGTTGGTGGACGCCAGCCGCCTGTGGCGCGGTGAGGTGGAGGGCCTGTTCAAACCGATCAAATCAAAAATACTGGATGAGGCCATCCCCACACAGCTCCGTGGCAAGCCCACCGCCGATGGCGCAACACCCTGGTTTGGCTTTTCCACGCGTGCCCGGGTGGTGGTGTACGACAAGGTCAAGGTTAAAAAAGAAGACGTTGACACCTATGAGGAATTGGGCGACCCAAAAAATATGGGCAAGCTGTGCATTCGCTCGGGTTCACACCCCTACAACCTGTCTTTGTTTGGTGCGGTTGCCGAGCACCTGGGCGAAGCTGCCACTGAGCAATGGCTCAAAGGCATGGTTGCCAACATGGCCCGCTCACCCAAGGGCGGCGACACCGACCAAATCAAAGCCGTGGCCTCTGGCGAGTGCGGCATTGCGGTCACCAACACCTATTACCTTGCCCGCCTTATGCGCTCGCAAGTCGCCGCCGACAAGGCGGTGGTGGAGCGCGTGGGCGTTGTGTTCCCCAACCAGGCCAGTTGGGGCACGCACGTCAATATCGCAGGTGGTGCCGTGGCACAAAACGCCAAGAACCCGGCCAACGCCGTCAAGTTTCTGGAATACCTGGCAAGCGCATCCGCCCAAGAACACTTTGCCAATGGAAACAACGAATGGCCCGTGGCCAAGGGCGTAAAGATCAACAACCCCGCCTTGATCGCCATGACCGGCGGTAGCTTCAAAAGCGAAACCATTCCGATCAGCGTGGTAGGAATGAACCAGGTCAAGGTCCAGCAAATGCTGGACCGGGTTGGGTTCAAATAAGCACATTTCTACTTGAAGGAGCACTGTGAAAATACTCTGGTTTATTGCATTGTTTGTTTTCTTGGTACTGGGGGCGCTGGTGCTGGCTGGTCAGCTGGGAATGCTTAAAGGTCGAGCCCCAGCCGACCTTGGTGTTCTCAATGGCCGCCTGAAGTTGCCCGCGTACACACCCAACAGTGTGAGCAGTCAGGCGAATTTGTACCCAGAACATCCGCAAAAAGAATATGCGCGAATCGCACCGATTCAGTTCACCGGCGATGCGGAGCAGGCAATGATCAAACTCGCCGGAATCCTGAAAAACTCCGAACGGACCACCATCATCACCTTGGAGCCAGACTACATCTACGCCCAGTGCACCACCCCGGTCATGAAGTTCACAGATGACCTTGAGTTTTGGCTCGACAAGTCGGCTGGAGTCATTCAGGTACGTTCGTCAAGCCGGCTCGGACGCAAAGACTTCAATGTCAACCGCCAACGGGTAGAAACAATTCGGGCCCAGTTCGAAAAGAACTGAGCCCGATTTTTCTAGCCTTCAGCGGGGGCCGCGATTAACCTGCTGTGGCCTCTTCCGGCTTGGACTTGCCCTCTTTCTTGGGCAAGGGCTGGATGTCCAGCAAGACCTCAGTCTTGGTCTCGTCCTTGTCATCCAGGTCCACCGTCAGACGACCACCGTCAATCAAGCGGCCAAACAACAGTTCATCCGCCAAGGCACGCCGGATGGTGTCCTGAATGAGGCGCTGCATCGGCCGTGCACCCATCAGAGGATCAAAGCCCTTCTTGGCCAAATGCTTGCGCAATTTGTCGGTGAACGTAACGTCCACTTTCTTTTCGGCCAATTGGGTTTCTAGCTGCAGCAAGAACTTGTCCACCACCCGCAAAATCACATTCTCGTCCAGCGCCTTGAAGCTCACCATGGCATCCAGGCGGTTGCGAAATTCAGGGGTGAACAGACGTTTGATATCCGCCATTTCGTCACCCGACTCGCGCGGGTTGGTAAAGCCAATGGCCGCCTTGTTCATGGTCTCGGCACCGGCGTTGGTCGTCATGACGATGATCACGTTGCGGAAATCCGCCTTGCGGCCGTTGTTATCCGTCAGCGTACCGTGGTCCATGACCTGTAGCAGCACGTTGAAGATGGCAGGGTGCGCTTTCTCGATCTCATCCAGCAGCAGCACGCAATGGGGCTTCTTGGTGATCGCCTCGGTCAACAAGCCGCCTTGGTCGAATCCGACATAGCCTGGGGGCGCGCCGATCAGGCGACTCACGGCGTGTTGCTCCATGTATTCGCTCATATCAAAGCGAATCAGGTCAATCCCCATGATGTAGGCCAACTGCTTGGCGGCTTCTGTCTTGCCCACGCCGGTAGGGCCACTGAACAGGAAGGAGCCAATGGGCTTGTCGCCCTTGCCCAAACCTGAGCGCGCCATTTTGACGGCGGAGGCCAAAACGTCCAGCGCCTTGTCTTGCCCAAATACCACGCTCTTCAGGTCACGCTCCAAGGTCTTGAGCTTGCTGCGGTCGTCGTTGGACACGTTGGCTGGAGGAATCCGTGCAATCTTGGCAACGATCTCTTCCACCTCGGTTTTGGTGATGGTTTTCTTGCGCTTGCTGGGCGGCAAAATGCGTTGCGCAGCACCTGCCTCGTCAATCACGTCAATGGCCTTGTCAGGCAAATGGCGGTCGTTGATGTACTTGGCGCTCAATTCTGCTGCGGCTTGCAAGGCCGCAACTGCGTATTTCACGTTATGGTGCTCTTCGTAACGGGACTTGAGGCCCTTCAGAATTTCTACCGTTTGGTCAATGGTTGGCTCCACTACATCGACTTTTTGGAAGCGACGCGACAAGGCAGCATCTTTCTCGAAGATGCCCCGGTATTCCTGAAACGTCGTCGCGCCAATGCACTTCAACTGCCCCGAACTCAAACTGGGTTTAAGCAAGTTGGATGCATCCAGCGTACCGCCTGACGCAGCGCCAGCACCAATCAAGGTATGGATTTCATCAATGAAGAGAATCGCATTGGGCTTGTCCTTCAGCGACTTGAGCACGCCTTTGAGCCGTTGCTCGAAATCACCCCGGTATTTGGTGCCGGCCAGCAAAGCGCCCATGTCCAGTGAATACACAATCGACTCCGCCAAAATATCGGGAACGCTGCCCTGGGAAATGCGCCATGCCAAACCCTCGGCAATGGCTGTCTTGCCCACACCGGCCTCGCCCACCAACAGCGGGTTGTTTTTGCGGCGGCGGCACAGAATTTGGATCACCCGCTCGACCTCGTACTCGCGCCCGATCAAGGGGTCAATCTTGCCGTCTTTGGCCATTTGGTTCAGGTTCTGGGTGAACTGCTCCAAAGGCGATGCCTTTTCATTCTTTTCGCTGCCTGCACCCTCTTCCGCTTCTGCCGGGTTCTCACTGGCCTTGGCGGCCTCGGGTTGGTCGTTTTTCTTGATGCCGTGGGCAATGAAATTCACCACATCCAGACGCGTCACTCCCTGCTGGTGCAGGTAATACACGGCGTGGGAGTCTTTCTCACCAAAAATGGCTACCAGCACGTTGGCACCGGTCACTTCTTTTTTGCCGCTGCCGGTGGACTGCACATGCATGATGGCACGCTGAATGACCCGCTGGAACCCCAGCGTAGGCTGCGTATCCACATCTTCCGCACCCGCCACCTGTGGCGTGTTATCGCGGATGAAATTGGACAATGACTTGCGCAAATCGTCAATATTGGCCGAACAGGCGCGCAGCACCTCGGCGGCACTGGGGTTATCCAATAGCGCCAAGAGCAAATGTTCGACGGTAATGAACTCGTGGCGCTGCTGGCGCGCTTCCACAAACGCCATGTGCAAGCTAACTTCCAATTCTTGGGCAATCATGTTTATTCCTTTAGCCTTGCTGTGATATTTAACTGTAATCCGATTTGAAAACTATTTTCAGATACATGCCGCTAAGTCCCTAGAAATCAACCGGTTCACTAATGCATTTCAACGGGTGCCCGGCTTTGTTGGCCGCCTCCAGCACCTGGTCCACCTTGGTGGCCGCCACATCACGGGAATAGACGCCGCAAACCGCTTTGCCATCCAGGTGAATCTTGAGCATGATGCGCGTCGCGGCGTCCAGGTCTTTGCCAAAAAACTCCTGAATCACCTGCACCACAAACTCCATGGGCGTGTAATCGTCATTCAGCATGACCACCTGGTACATCTGCGGCGGCTGGGTTTTTTGGGTCCGCCGCTCCAGCACGACCGATCCGCCGTCGTCCTTGTCAGGTAGTTGCACAGGCTGGGTCGGAGGGATTACAGGGGATTTGGTTGCCATGGTTTTCATTCTATCGAGCGGACCGACGTGCTGCTGAATTCATATGAACTGGTGGCGAAAAAATTACATTCAAGCCGCGGAAATAATAAAACCGCCCCAAGCCATTCAGCCTGAGCGGTCTCTATTGGGTGGGCAGGTCAACCCCGCCAAGCCACATGACAGAATTTACATGTGGTCGATCATGACCCGACCGAATCCGGAGCAGCTCACTTGCGTAGCGCCATCCATCAAACGGGCGAAGTCATAGGTGACTTTCTTGCTGTTGATGGATTTCTTCATGGAACTGATGATCAGGTCCGCGGCTTCCAACCAGCCCATGTGGCGCAGCATCATTTCGGCGGACAAGATTTCGGAACCTGGGTTCACATAGTCTTTGCCAGCGTACTTGGGTGCGGTGCCGTGGGTCGCCTCAAAGCAGGCAATGGTGTCGCTCAGGTTCGCGCCTGGGGCAATACCGATACCACCGACCTGGGCGGCGAGCGCGTCAGACACATAGTCACCGTTCAGGTTCAATGTCGCAATCACGCTGTACTCAGCGGGGCGCAGCAAGATTTGCTGCAAGAAGGCGTCCGCAATGCTGTCTTTGACGATGATGTCTTTGCCCGTCTTGGGATTTTTGAATTTGCACCATGGGCCGCCGTCGATCAACTCGGCACCGAATTCTTTTTGCGCCAGTGCGTAGGCCCAATCACGGAAGCCACCCTCGGTGTACTTCATGATGTTGCCTTTGTGCACGATGGTCAGGTTTGGCTTGTCGTTGTCGATGGTGTATTGCAATGCCTTGCGCACCAGGCGCTCGGTGCCTTCGCGCGAAACAGGCTTGACACCAATGCCGGAGGTGTTGGGGAAACGGATCTTGGTCACCCCCATCTCATCTTGCAAAAACTTGATCAATTTCTTGGCCTTGTCGGACTCGGCTTCGAATTCGATTCCGGCATAGATGTCCTCCGAGTTTTCACGGAAGATGACCATATTGGTTTTTTGTGGCTCTTTCACGGGGCTGGGCACGCCGTCAAAGTACTGGATGGGGCGCAAGCAGACGTACAGGTCTAACTCTTGGCGCATGGCCACGTTCAGCGAGCGGATTCCGCCGCCAACCGGCGTGGTCAGTGGGCCTTTGATCGAGACCACGTATTCACGAAGTGCCGCCAGGGTTTCTGCGGGCAGCCAGACGTCGGGGCCGTAGACGTTGGTGGACTTCTCACCGGCGTAGACTTCCATCCAGTGGATTTTTTTCTTGCCGCCGTAGGCCTTGGCCACGGCTGCGTCCACCACCTTGATCATCACGGGGGTGATATCCACACCGGTGCCGTCGCCTTCAATGAAGGGAATGATCGGCTGGTCAGGCACGTTCAAGGACATATCCGCGTTGACGGTTATTTTTTGGCCTTCGGTTGGGACTTTGATGTGCTGGTACATGTGAAATAGACCTCCGTAAATTATGAGAATCGAATCTGCCCGACAAGAGTCGGTTGCGGCTCTTCGGAAAGTGCTAATAATTCTAGTCCCAAAAAGTTATTAAGAACTGTCAACGCGTGGGATTGAGGCCGCGTTGCACATAGGTCTCCCCATACCGGGAGCAACGGTTTTTAACAACGATTTCTTTTCCAAGGATTTTCAAATGAACAAACTTCTCGCCGTCTTGCTTGCTGGTCTGTTTACCGCAGGCGCGTTTGCCCAAGCTGCGGCCCCAGCCGCTGCGCCTGCGCCCGCGAAAGCTGCTGCACCGATGGCTGCACCGGCCGCGCAAGCACCTGCTGTCGCTGCGCCAGCCAAGGCTGAAGTGAAAGTAGACGCAAAAGCAGAAAAAGCCGCCGCTGCCAAGCAAGCGAGGGAAGAGAAAGCCGCTGCCCGCAAGGCAAAACGGGAAGCTAAGTCTGCAGCCAAGAAACCCAAGGTGAATGACACACCGGCCGCTGTCAAGGAAGAACCCAAGAAGTAATACTGGGTACCTTAAAAAAAAATGCCCGCTTCTGCGGGCTTTTTAATTTCTGCACCCCCACCCCACTTGCGTCAAAATTGCGCCATGAAACACTTTGCCACCAGCCTTCTTTTGTTGGCCACCCTTGCGGGAGCTACATCGCACGCCCAAACTACACCGCAGCTGGAATTGCCACGCGTCAAGCTCTCCGCCGGAATGCACTTGATCGACACCCAAGTGGCCGCAACCCAGCAGCAGCGCGCAGTGGGGCTGATGTTTCGCCAAGAGATGCCCACGCACGAGGGTATGTTGTTTGTATTTGAACAAGCTGCGGTGCAGTGTTTTTGGATGAAAAACACCCTGTTACCGCTGACGGCAGCCTTTGTGGCCGACGATGGCACCATCGTCAACTTGGCCGACATGAAGCCACAAACCACCGAGTCGCGTTGCTCCAAGCAGCCGGTGCGCTATGTGCTGGAAATGAACCAGGGCTGGTTCGCCAAAAGAGGGGTGAAGGACGGCGCCAAGCTGGGTGGCTTGCCGTTTCAGGGCAAGTAGCGCTATAGTTTTAATAGCTGCCTGCGCACATTCCACGGGGCTCAGAGGCATAAATCACCATAAAAAAGGCCACCGCAGAAGGTGGCCTTTTTCTAAGCAAGCAAACTTCAGGCGAAGTTGGCTTCGGCAAAGCTCCAGTTCACCAGCTTTTCCAGGTAGGTCTCCACAAACTTGGGACGCATATTGCGGTAGTCGATGTAGTAGGCGTGCTCCCACACGTCGACGGTCAACAGTGCTTTGTCAGCCGTGGTAAGGGGGGTTCCGGCAGCGCCCATGTTGACGATGTCCACAGTGCCATCGGCCTTTTTGACCAACCAGGTCCAACCCGAACCAAAGTTACCCACAGCGGACTTGACGAATGCTTCTTTGAAAGCAGCGTAAGTGCCCCACTTCGCGTTGATGGCCTCAGCCAAAGCACCGCTAGGCTCGCCACCACCGTTGGGCTTCATGCAATTCCAGAAGAAGGTGTGGTTCCAGATTTGGGCGGAATTGTTGTAAATGCCACCGCTGGACTTCTTGATGATCTCTTCCAGCGTCATGCTTTCAAACTCAGTGCCCTTTTGCAGGTTATTGAGGTTGACCACATAGGCGTTGTGGTGCTTGCCGTGGTGAAACTCCAAGGTTTCTTGGGAATAAGCAGGCGCCAGGGCATCAATCGCGTAAGGCAGGGCGGGCAGGGTATGTTCCATGAAATCCTCTAAGTTAGGTTAGGTTGAAAAAAGTTGATTGTAGAAACTAATTCGCATCCGTTGCGTTGACCGTCAACCCAACCACACCATCGACAAGGGTTGCACGAATCTGGTCTCCGGCTTGGGCTTGCGACGCACTGGTAAGCGCGTGGCCGTCTTCCCGTGTGAGCCAGGCGTAGCCCCGCTTCAAAACCAGCGAAGGGTCTAGCAACTGCAGCCGCATGGCGGCATGGTCGGTGCGGTCGCGCATGCGCTGCAAGGCGCGCCCAGTGGCAACGGGGAAATCCTGCTGTGACCTCGCCAGCGCTGTGCGCCGAGATTGCAGCGCACCGTGCATGGCATGCGACATGGATTGCATGGCCGAGGCCAGCCGCTGGCGCTGTCGACTGGCCAAATCGGACGGGCGACCCAGGTGTGCGGACACCAGGTCCAGCCGCTGCTCTTGGCGGTCCAGGCTGCGCAGCACCGCGTCGCGCATGCGCCCCTGCAGGCCAAGGCTTGCGTCGAGCCAGACCTGGATTGGCTGCGCCACGAGTTCTGCGGCAGCGGTGGGGGTGGGCGCGCGCAGGTCGGCCACAAAATCGGCAATGGTGAAATCCGTCTCATGTCCCACCCCGCAAACGACAGGTACCGGGCTGCGGGCGATGGTTTGAGCGAGTTGCTCGTCGTTAAAGGCCCACAAGTCTTCCATGGAGCCGCCACCACGCACCAGCAAAATCACGTCAATGCGGGTTGCATCGGCCCCCCCGCTGCCGTCTGCCAGCGCGTACAGGCCCAGCAGGGCTTGCACAAGTTCACGCGGCGCGCTGTCGCCCTGAACGGAGGCCGGTGCCAGCACCACGGGGATGTGGGGCACGCGCCGTTGCAGGGCGGTCACCACATCGTGCAGTGCTGCAGCCCCCAGCGACGTCACCAGCCCGATACCGCGCGGCATGGGCGCCAGTGGGCGTTTGCGTTGGGTATCAAAAAGGCCTTGCGCTTCCAGTTTTTCCTTGAGTTTGAGGAATTGCTCAAACAGCGTGCCCTGCCCGGCGCGGCGCATGCCTTCGACGACGAGTTGCAGCTCGCCACGCGGCTCGTACACCCCTAATCGCCCACGCACCTCCACCCGGTCGCCGTCGCGCGGGGCGAAGTCCAGCAGCCCGGCGGCGCGCTTGAACATGGCGCAACGAATCTGGCCGCTCTCATCTTTCAGCGAAAAGTAGCAGTGCCCGCTCGATGCTCGGGTAAACCCGCTGATTTCGCCACCCACGCTGACGGGGTTGAAACGCGCATCCAGGGTGTCAGCAATGGCCCGGCACAAGGCCCCGACCTGCCAAACGCGCGGGACAGCGCCAGAAGAGTTTGGGTCAAACAACGCCTGCTCCATCTCTAAAACCTGGTCTACTGTGGCAAAGTGATCCACAGGCCACAACAATGGGTAGATTTTGCGGACCAACCCTTGAAGGGCCTCGCTTTTCTGCTATCAATATTGATTTCATTGGGTTTTTTGCTGCCTCATTTGTCATCAATCTGTCAAAACAACGCGTTGGCGCGGCCTCGTGCGGGTGCCGCGGAAACTTACACACAAAGTTATCCACACCATTTGTGGATTGCCAGACTGCCGGGCTGCGCCATAATCGCACAGCTTTACATCTGTGCGGAGTGCCCCTTTGTTTTCCATCATACAAGCCGCTGGCTGGCCCATCTGGCCACTTATTGCCTGCTCCATCCTGGCGCTGGCAATTGTTATTGAACGCTTTGTCAGCCTGAAGGCCAGCAAAATTGCGCCCGCCCGATTGCTGGAAGAGGTGTTGGGCGTTACGCGCATCGGCGTGCCCGCGCCGGATGTGGTGTCGCAACTGGAGAAGAACTCCGCCATGGGCGAAGTACTGGCCAGCGGGCTGCGCGCCATGAACGCCGACCCGCGCTGCACCGAGGACGATTTGCGCGCCACCATGGAGGGCGCAGGGCGCGTCGTGGCCCAGCGTCTGGAGCAATACCTCAGCGCGCTGGCCACCATCGCATCTGCGGCCCCCCTGATGGGCCTGTTCGGCACGGTAGTCGGGATGATCGAGATATTTGGCTCCCAGGCACCAGGTGGTGCCACGGGCGGCAACCCAGCCCAACTGGCCCACGGCATCTCCATTGCGCTGTACAACACGGCGTTTGGTTTGATTGTGGCCATTCCCTCGCTCATCTTCTGGCGCTATTTCAGGGGCCGGGTAGATGGCTATTTGCTCACGCTGGAGCTTGCAGCCGGCCATCTGGCGCGTCACCTCAAGGCCTTGCGCAAGTAAAGAAGGCCGACCATGAATTTCCGTCCCCGCCGCCAGGAAGAGCCCGAAATCAATCTGATTCCGTTCATTGACGTGCTGCTGGTGGTGCTCATTTTTCTGATGTTATCCACCACCTACAGCAAGTTCACGGAAATGCAGCTCACCCTGCCAGTGGCCGACACCGATGCGCAGCGCGACTACCCCAAGGAGTTGATTGTGGCGGTGTCCGCAGACGGCTCCTACAGCGTCAACCGCGTGCCCGTGGTGGGCCGCAGCCTGGAAAGCGTCGCCATGGCCTTGACCGAAGGGGCCAAGGCCGGCAAGGACACGGTGGTCATCATCAGCGCCGACGCCAGCGCCCGACACCAAGCCGTGGTCACCGTGATGGAGGCGGCACGGCGCTCGGGGCTCAACCAAATCACTTTTGCGACCCAGTCGTCCGTGCAGTCGGGTGGCCAATAACGCCCCATCTGCGGCGTGGCGGCCCGCGCTGGAAGCTGCCCTGCTGCGCGCCTGGACTCATCGGGGCTGGCTGGCTTGGCTGCTGCGGCCTGTTTCCCTGGTGATGCACGCCTTGGTGGCATTGCGGCGGCAGCTCTTTCGCTTTGGCCTGCTGAAGGCTCAGCGGGTGGACGCCCTGGTCATCGTGGTGGGCAATGTGGTGGCTGGGGGGGCCGGCAAAACGCCTACTGTGATTTCCGTGGTGCAGCACCTTACTGCCCAAAACCGTCGGGTAGGCGTCATTTCGCGTGGCTATGGCCGGAGTAGCGATGCCTGCATGGAGGTCACGCCGGATGCAACACCCGCCCAGGTCGGAGACGAGCCGGCGCTGATGAGCCGTGCCACCCAGGTACCGGTTTTCGTCGGGCGTAACCGGCCTGCGGCGGCGGCGGCCTTGCTGGCCCAGTACCCGCAGACGGAAATCATCGTGTGCGATGACGGCCTGCAGCACTACTGTCTGTACCGGGATTTGGAGATTTGTGTTTTTGATGACCGGGGCTGCGGCAATGGCTGGCTGCTGCCTGCGGGCCCGTTGCGAGAGCCCTGGCCCCGCAAACCGCTGGCGCAGGCGGGGCAGCACCCTAAGCGCCTGCTGGTGCTGCACACCGGCCGGCACCCGGTGTTTGCGGGCTACACGGCGCAGCGCAGCCTGGCCCCCTATGCGGTTCGCCGGGATGGCAGCCACGTCTTGCTGAACACGCTGAACGCCCGTGGTGCCAAACCGCTGATGGCCGTTGCCGGAATTGCCCAGCCTCAGGCATTTTTTGACATGCTGCAAGCGGCAGGCGTGACTTTGGCCCAGACAATGGCGCTACCGGACCACTATGATTTTAATAGCTGGTCGCGCAGTATCCACGGGGGCTACCAGCTTATTTGCACAGAAAAAGATGCGCTGAAGCTGTGGCAATCAGCACCCGATGCGCTGTCAGTCCCCCTGGCACAAACAGCGCAAACCGCATTTTTTGACGCGCTGGACGTATGCCTGGCAGAGCGCTTGGCGGCGGCGCTATCATCACCGCATGGACACAAGACTACTTGAATTACTCGTTTGCCCTGTCACCAAGGGCCCCCTGGAATACGACCGCGAAAAGCAGGAACTGATCTCCCGTAGCGCGCGCCTCGCGTACCCCGTGCGCGACGGCATTCCGGTGCTGCTGGAAAACGAAGCCCGCACGCTCACCGACACTGAGCTCGGTCTTTAACGGGGCCCCGCATGGGTTACACCGTTCTCATACCGGCCCGACTGGCCTCCACCCGGCTTCCCAACAAACCCCTGGCTGACCTGGGCGGTGCACCGATGGTGGTGCGGGTCGCCCAGCGCGTGCGCACTGGCGTGGCCGCCTCAACCCGCGTGGTGGTGGCGGGTGACCATCCGTCCATCATTCAGGCTTGCCTGGACCACGGCATTGAAGCCGTGCTGACCCGCGAAGATCACCCCTCCGGCAGCGACCGCCTGGCCGAGGCCTGCGACCTGCTGGCGCTGTCCGACGACGAAATTGTGGTGAATGTGCAGGGCGACGAGCCCTTGATTGATCCGGCGCTGGTGCAATCAGTGGCGGACTTACTGCGCACCCACACTGTCGCCAGCATGGGAACGGCCGCCCACGCCATCGACAACCTGCAGGAATTTACCAACCCCAATGTCGTCAAGGTGGTGCTGGACGCCGCCGGGCTGGCGCTGTACTTTAGCCGCGCACCCATCGCCTGGTGGCGCGATGGTTTCGCCAATGGGCTCCAAGCGCTGCCGATTCCCGCGCCGCTGCGCCATATTGGCATCTATTCCTACCGCGTCGGGTTTTTGCGAATGTTCCCCAAGCTGCCGCAGGCGCAGATTGAAGTGACCGAGGCACTGGAACAATTGCGCGCCATGTGGCACGGCTACCGCATTGCGGTGCATGTCTCCCTTCACGCACCGGGCCCCGGAGTCGACACCCCGCATGACCTGGAGCGGGTTCGAAAACTGTTTGAAGCCACTTGAGCGTGCGCTGTAAGCTTGGCAGCGTGTTGATCATGCTATTCTTCCGCGTAGGCAGGCGTTGCCGTGGAGTTGCAAAATTCCGCGCCCGACGCCCAGGGTTTTAAATTCAATCCAGGGGTATGCATGAGACTGATTCTGTTGGGCGCACCAGGCGCTGGCAAAGGCACACAAGCCACGTTCATTTGCCAAAAATATGGGATTCCACAAATTTCGACCGGCGACATGCTGCGCGCTGCGGTGAAAGCGGGAACCCCCTTGGGTCTGGAGGCCAAAGCGGTGATGGCATCGGGTGGCCTGGTCAGTGATGAGCTCATCATCAACTTGGTGAAAGAACGTCTGACCCAGGCAGACTGTGTCAACGGCTTCTTGTTTGACGGCTTCCCACGCACCATCCCCCAGGCTGATGCCATGAAGGCGGCTGGCGTTGCGCTGGACTATGTGGTGGAGATCGATGTGCCTTTTGAAGCCATCATCGAGCGCATGAGCGGGCGCCGCTCCCACCCCGCATCGGGACGCACCTACCACGTCAAGTTCAACCCACCCACAGTGGAAAACATTGATGACGTGACCGGTGAACCCCTGATTCAGCGTGAAGACGACAAGGAAGAAACCGTCAAAAAGCGCCTTGAGGTGTACAGCGCCCAGACCCGCCCGCTGGTGGAGTACTACTCCAAGTGGGCCCAGCAGGATGCCGCCAGCGCCCCCAAGTACCGCGCCATCAGCGGCACCGGTGACGTCGCAGCCATCACCGCCCGTGCGTTTGAGGCACTAGCCAGTTAAGGCGCGAACCGCCGACAAAAAAAAGCCGCTTCAAGCGGCTTTTTTTACGCCAGCATGGACAGCATCATCGCTATTCGCGCCTTAACCGGTGTCAATCCAAGGGAGTGGGGAAACGCATCACCGGGCAACGCAGCGGGGACCACAGCACCATAGGCGCATCGGGTGGAGCGCACCACACGGATGCCGGCGGTTTGTGCCTCACGCAGGGCGGCCTCCAAATCCACATGCACCGTGCCGTTACCCGTGCCGGCCACCACCACGCCGCGCACCGGGGCAGCACCGTCCGAAGGCGCGGCGCACAGGGCACGCACGGTACTGCCCGTGGCCCCCACGTAGTTCATTACGATCTCCACACGCGGCCACGTCATCTGTGCGAGCTTGTCGATGCTGACCGCCGTACGCGCAACATCGGCCTTGGGCCAGCTGTGCACCAAACGCGTAACACCCTCCGCCACATAGCCCATTGGCCCGACGTCCCCGGAATCAAAGGCGTCCAGCCGATAGGGATGTACTTTCTGAACATTGCGCCCTCCATGGATGGCTCCCGCACACACGGCGACCACACCACAGGCGCCGATCGTACGCACAACGGCCACAGCATCGAGCAGGTTTTGGGGCCCATCGGGCGACAGCGAACTGGCGGGACGCATGGCACAGGTCAAGACCACCGGCTTGCTGGCCAACAACGCAGACGGCAGCACCTCCGACAGGAAAAATGCAGTTTCTTCGAGGGTGTCGGTCCCATGCGTTATCACTAGGCCCGAGACGTCTGGCAAAGCCAGATAGTGGCACGCGCGCTGCGCCAGTGCCACCCAGTGGGCAAACTCCAGGTCTTTGCTGTCGACTTGGGCCACCTGCTCGGACTCCATCTCACACCCGGCCAGCGCACTCTCCAAGGTCGGAATGGCCTGCAACAATTGCTCGACGGTCACCTGCGCCGCGCGGTATCCCACGTTGTCAGTAGCAATGGCAGAAGTGCCCGCAATCGTGCCACCCATCCCCAAAAAAACCACTTTTTTCGACATTTGTGTACGCGTCCCTTGCAAAGTTTTAAAAACTGGTTAAAAATACAGTTACTGGATAGGAAGACAGTACTTACAGGCCATCAGCGCATCCCCATCCAGACATAAGGAGTCAGTATGCTTGAAAGCCCCAAACTTACCGCACGGCAACAACAGATCCTGGATCTGATCCAAAACGCCATCGCGCGCACCGGCGCACCGCCAACCCGCGCCGAAATCGCCAGCGAACTCGGGTTTAAATCTGCCAATGCGGCCGAAGAGCATCTGCAAGCCTTGGCCCGCAAAGGCGTCATCGAGCTGGTCAGCGGCACCTCGCGCGGCATTCGCCTGAAAAGTGACACCTTACGCTCAATCAACGAGTCGCGTCTCAAGCACTTCTCCATGCCCCTGCCCGGCTTCGCCCAACTGGCGTTGCCCCTGATTGGCCGCGTGGCGGCAGGTTCGCCCATTCTGGCGCAGGAGCACGTCGACCAAACCTACTACGTGGAAAACAGCCTGTTCCAGCACCGGCCCGACTATTTACTGAAGGTGCGCGGCATGTCCATGCGGGACGCCGGCATCATGGATGGCGATTTGCTCGCGGTGCAGGCCACCAAAGAGGCGAAGAACGGCCAAATCGTGGTAGCCCGACTGGGCGACGAAGTCACCGTCAAGCGCTTTCGTCGAAACAAACACCTGATTGAGCTGCATCCAGAAAACCCCGATTACCAAACCATTGTGGTGGAGCCCGGTGAGCCTTTCGAAATCGAAGGTTTGGCCGTAGGCCTGATCCGCAACACCATGCTCATGTAACGCTGCATTTACGAGGCCACTATGAACTTCGCTTTTCTTGCTAATCCGTTCCTTGTTGCACCACTGCAAAGTCTGGCGCGCTGGTTGACATCGGCGCGCCCACCCGCCATGCAGTCAAGTGTAGGAGTGTTGCAGCCAAGGCCCGTAGCCGCTCCTGATTTGATAGCTGCTTGCGCAGTATCCACGGGGGCTGAAGGCCTAAATTCACATAAAGTAAAACCCTTGCGGGTGGTGCGGGTGCTGGAGGCAGGCCAAGCCCGCAGTTGTGTTGGCCGCATGGTCATCTCTGGCCGCATGGCGGATGTTTGCGCAGAGTTGGACCGACTGGTTGCGCGCGAAGCGGCCCTGGGCTGCGGTCACGCAATCTAGTCAATCCTGGCGAAGATCGCCTTTTTTTGAGGGAAGGCCACCGCGCTGGCATACTTACGGCCAGTGCAAGACTCAACCGAATCCACCCCAGCCCCCGACGCCTGCGACACCACCGAGCTGCTCACCAGTGCGGCGGAATGCGTTGCCGGCACCGGCCACTTTGACGAAATGCGTGGCATCGTCACACCCAAAGAGGCGCCCGGCGGAACCCACTTTGCTGCGGCCTGGAGCCAATTCTTTGCCAACGTAGAGGCCCAAAGCAATGCTGACTTGGACCAACGGGCCGCAAGCCTGCAAAGGCAGATTCGTGACAACGGGGTGACCTACAACGTCTACGCCGATGAAGAAGGCCCGCAACGGCCATGGTCGCTGGGCCTGTTCCCGATGATCATCGATGCAAAGAGCTGGCAGCAGATTGAGGCGGGTATTCAGCAGCGCATGCAGCTTCTGGAGGCGGTAATGGCCGATGTCTATGGCCCGCAAACATTTTTGACCCAGGGGCTGCTGCCCCCGGCCTTGGTGCACGGCCACCCGGGCTACTTGCGGCCAATGCACGGCGTGAAACCGGTTGGCGGCATGCATTTGCATGTGGCGGCCTTCGATTTGGCCCATGGCCCGGACGGCAATTGGTGGGTGGTAGGCCAGCGCAGCCAGGCCCCGTCCGGCCTGGGTTACCTGCTGGAGAACCGTTTGGCAGTTTCGCGCCAGTTTCCGCAAGCCTTTCAAACTCTGCGGGTGCAGCGCCTTGCGCGGACCTACCGCGCCCTGATGGACAGCCTCAAGGCGATGTGCCCGGGCGGCATTGACTCCCACATTGCGTTACTTACCCCCGGCCCGTACAACGAAACTTATTTCGAACATGCTTATCTTGCACGCTACCTGGGTCTGAGCTTGGTGGAAGGCAGCGATTTAATCGTGCGCGATGAACGTCTGTTCCTCAAAACGCTCAAGGGCTTGGTGCCAGTGCATGGTTTGCTAAAGCGGGTGGACGACCAGTATCTCGACCCGCTGGAGTTGCGCCCCGATTCCACCTTGGGGGTACCGGGCCTGTTGCAGGCCATCCGCGCGGGCAACGTGCTGGTGGCCAATGCGCCGGGGTCCGCCTTTCTGGAGTCCCCCGCGCTGTTGGGTTTCTTGCCGGGTCTTGCGCACCATGTCCTGAAGGAAGACCTGCTGCTGCCCGCCCTGCCCACATGGTGGTGTGGTGAGCGCAACGCGATGGAAGAAGTCCTGCCCCAGCTGCATGAGCGAATCATCAAGCCCACCTACCCCGGCTCACCGATTCATGGCAGTTTTGATTCGGTTCTAGGGCACACGCTGGATGAGTCGGAGTGCAATGTATGGGCCGGTCGCATCGTGCGGCAAAGTGAGGAGCACACGGTACAAGCCCATATTCCGTTTTCGCAAATGCCAACCTGGCAAAGCGCCGCAACAGGTGATGCACCAGCGTCCCAGGGTCGCATGGTGGCCCGCTCGGCGATGCTGCGTGTGTTTGCCGTGTCGGACGCCTTGCAAGGTGCCGGTGGACGGGCCCGTTGGCGTGTTCTGCCAGGTGGCTTGGCGCGGGTGGCAGGTGCGAGTGCGGACATTGCATCCATGCAGCGTGGCGGCAGCAGTGCCGATGTCTGGGCACTTACTGAGGGCGAGGTGGACACCACCACCTTGCTCACCACCGCACTCACACCCGCAGTACTAGCCCAGCGCAAGCGACTGGTCACCAGTCGCGCGGCGGAAAACCTCTACTGGCTGGGCCGCTACACGGAGCGCGCGGAGAACTCAATCCGACTGGCGCGTCTGACCCTTGAATGCCTGGGCGGCGAGGACCAGACCTCCGCACCCCTGCTGCACTGGTTGAGCAAAATGGCGCTGGCCAACACCCTGGTCTTACCGGGCGTACCGACCGCATTGCAGGCGCGCCGCGTGTTCGAGCGCGCCCTGATTTCCAGTTTGGGTTCCAGCGATGGTGCCACCAGTGTGGGCTATAGCCTGCGGGCGCTGAAAATGGCGGCCGCCACGGTGCGGGAACGTCTCTCACAGGAGCACTGGAGTGTGATCGTGCGCGCCGAGGAAGAGTTTTTCGCCCACTGCAGCAAGCTACCTTTACAGGGTGAATATGCGCCCTCCGAGGCGCTGCGCTCACTTAAATCTGCGAGCGATCACTTGGCGGCCATCACGGGGGCCCAAACGGACCGCATGACCCGCGACGATGGATGGCGCCTGCTCAGTATTGGCCGCCATGTGGAGCGCCTGACCTTTTTGGCGGCATCGCTGGCACGGGGTTTCGAGACCGGGGCCCTGCACAGCGATGGTGGCTTTGAGGCCTTGCTGGCCTTGTTTGACAGCACCATCACGTTCCATGCCCAATACCAACAAAGCCGCGACGTGGCGGCACTGACCGAACTTCTGGTGTTGGACCGAGACAACCCGCGGTCTTTGGCTTGGGTGGCGCACACCTTGCGCGGGCGACTGGCCAAACTGGCTGGCATGCCCGCTGGCGTGCTCTGCCCCCTTTCGCGGCGTGTGCCCGACCCACAAGAATGGGATCTGGAAGTACTGTGCGAAACCGCGCCCGACAGCGCCCTTCCCACCCACATGATGGACCTGCTGCTAGCACTGGGCGGCGCCGCGTTTGCGGTGTCCGAGGAAATCAGCACCACCTATTTCACCCACTCGGGACAAACCAAGCAAAGCGTGGGTACCTGATGTTGCTGCAAATCACCCACGAAACCCAGTACCACTACCAGCCTGCGGTAGAGACGGCGCAGCACGTTGCCTATTTGCAGCCACGCACGCATGCGGGGCAAAATCTGCTCAGCCACTCCCTGCACATCAACCCGCAGCCGGCCCAGCAGCGCGAAATGTCCGATGTGTATGGAAATGTTCGCTGCTTTTTTTCGCTGCAGGTGCCCCACGAGGAATTGAATGTGGTGGCGCGCAGCCTGGTCTCCACCCGCGCCTCGGCCTTGCCCATGAGCAGCCTGACGTGGGAGCAGCAGCGTGAACGATTCCGCTACCGGGCGGGTGGCCCCTATGACGCGGCCGCCGAGTTTGTCTTTACCTCACCGTTTGTGCCACGCCACCCGGAGTTTTCGGCCTATGCAAAGCCTAGTTTTGCAGCTGGCGCCAGCGTGCTTATTGTCGCCTTGCATTTGATGCAACGCATTCATGCCGATTTCACCTATGAAAGCCAGAGCACCCAAATCAACACACCGGCACTGGAGGCACTGGCCCAGCGCAAGGGCGTGTGCCAGGACTTTGCCCACATCATGCTGGCCTGCCTGCGCGCCATGGGTCAGCCAGCGCGCTACGTCAGCGGCTACTTGCTCACCGAGCCGGCACCGGGCACCGTCAAGCTGGTGGGCAGTGATGCATCGCACGCCTGGATCAGTGTCTACGTGTCCGACTTGCCCGAAGGTGCACGCTGGTGTGACTTTGACCCGACCAACAACCGCTGGGGTTGGCATGCGCCGGGCGCGGACTACGTCACGGTGGCCACCGGACGTGACTTTGGCGACGTATCGCCCCTGCGCGGGGTCATTCACGGAGGTGCCAGCCACACGCTGACCGTCGGGGTGACCGTACTGGAGATCAAGGACAGCCCTGCCATCAATCCAGCGAACGCAACCGGCAGCACCCAAACCCAAACCCAAACCCAAAGTCAGGGCCAAAGCCAAAGCCAAAGCCAATCCGCTACAAATTAGATAGCTGCTTGCGCAGTATCCACAAGGGCTAGAGGCCTATTTGGCACATAAATTCAACTTCAAAGGAAACACCATGAGCATTTACGAAAAACTCGCTGAACTCAACATCACGCTGCCCCCTGTGGCGATTCCGGCTGCCGCCTACGTGCCTTTTGTACAAACCGGAAACCTGGTTTTCCTGAGCGGCCACATTGCCAAAAAAGACGGCAAACCCTGGGTGGGGCAGCTGGGCAAGAACCTGAGCACCGAAGAAGGCAAAGCCGCCGCACGCGCCATTGCCATTGACCTGCTGGGCACCCTGCACGCCGCCGTAGGCGACCTGAACCGGGTCACCCGCATCGTCAAACTCATGTCCTTGGTCAACTCCACGGGCGACTTCACAGAGCAGCACTTGGTCACCAACGGTGCCAGCGAATTGATTGGTGAGGTATTTGGAGCCAAGGGGGCCCACGCGCGCAGCGCGTTTGGCGTTGCGCAAATCCCGATGGGTGCCTGTGTCGAAATCGAGTTGATTGCCGAACTGGCCTGACCGGCTCAGCGCAGTGACAGCGCCAGCGGCGCCTGGCGTGCAAGCAACCGCGGCACGTCAGCAACCGAATCACGGTTGCCCGACACCGTAAACACAGAAACCGCTTGTTTCATGCGGCTCGCCTGCTCACGCAGGCTTTCTGCCGCAGCCGCACTCTGCTCTACCAAGGCTGCATTTTGCTGGGTCATCTGGTCCAGATCGCCAATGGCTTGGTTTATGCCCTTGATGCCCGCGCTCTGCTCCGTGGCAGCAGCCGTGATCTCGGAGATCACATCGGCCACGCGGCGCACAGATTGCACAATTTCTTGCATGGTGGCCCCGGCATCGGTCACCAGCTTGGTGCCCGACTCCACCTTCTCCACGGAAGTATTGATCAAGCCCTTGATCTCCTTGGCCGCGTCTGCACTGCGCTGCGCCAGACTGCGCACTTCACTGGCGACGACGGCAAAGCCACGGCCTTGCTCACCGGCACGGGCCGCTTCCACCGCAGCGTTCAAGGCCAAAATATTGGTCTGAAAGGCAATGCCATCGATCACGCTGATGATGTCGGCAATCTTTTTGCTGCTGACATCAATCTCTTGCATGGTGGAGATCACCTGAGTCACCACGCTGCCACCACGTTGCGCCACGGAGGACGCGCTAGCGGCCAGCGTGCTGGCTTGGCGGGCATTGTCGGCACCGTGCTGCACCGTGCCCGTGAGCGCATCCATGCTTGAGGCAGTCGATTGGAGGCTACTGGAGGTCTGTTCGGTGCGCTGGGCCAGGTCGTTGTTGCCTTGGGCAATTTCAGCACTGGCGGTGGCAATGCTGTCGGTGCTGCCGCGCACCTCCGACACCATGCGGCTCAAAGAATCGTTCATTGACGCAAGTGACTTCAATAGATCGCCAAATTCATCGCCGCGCGTCGTGTCGATGCGGCTGCTGAGGTTGCCTTGCGCAATGCAAGAGGCCAAGGCATTGGCTTCTTGTAATGGGCGGCGGATAGAGCGAATCAACATGCCGGCACCCAACAATATGCTGCCAAAAAGCAAAGAAAAAAGGCCTCCTAACATCTTCGTCCAAAAGGCCCTGGATTGAGAAATCTCTTCCACCACCTCGGTCATCAGCTTTTCTTCCAGCGCCACCAATTCATGCACGGCTGAGAGATACGCGGAGACTTGGGGCAGGTACTTCTCGTTCATGACACGGATGGACTCCTCGCTGTTGCCCGAGGTTTTTAGTTTAAGCACCTCGACGCGCGCGTCCGACATGAGTTCCCGGCTCGAAGCAATTTTCTTCATCTGCGTCACTTCCACGTCCGCCAGTGGCATGCCTTCGATGTCCTTCTGAACTCCGACAATCTTGGTTGCCGTAGCCGCTATGGAAGTTGCCATGGCGGTTTCCATTTTTGGATCCCAGGACACCACCATTGCCAGCGTTCGAATGGAGTTTGTCTCCGTCAAACCAGCCCATACATTGGCCAACTTTACCCTGGTGGTAATTTCTCCAAGCCGGGTGTCAGACTGAGACTGCAGGCTTGCCATCCTAAAGCCCGCCAACCCCAACAAGATGGCCATTGACCCAACAATGACGCCAACCCCGACCCACAGCTTGGTGGCTACTCTCAAATGCACGAAATTCATGACAAACCCCCTCTTGAACACGATTTCATTGTAGGAGCCTGCCCATAAAAATACACTCCGCTGCAGCTCTGTTTACACAGGGGAAACCCTTGCCGCCGGGATTCAAATTCAAGGGTCGATGCGACCGATCGCTTGATGCCCAACCGCTTGCAGCACCACGGTGCTTACCAAGGCGGGGGCAATTTCAGCCAGCGGTAACACGACAAACGCCCGCGCCCACATGCGGGGGTGTGGCACCGTCAGCTCTGCGCTGTGAATGATTGACTGCCCGTAGAGCAGCAGATCCAGGTCCAGCGTGCGTGGTGCATTGCGGTAGGGGCGTTGCCGCCCGGCCTCCAGCTCAATGGCTTGCAGGTGCACCAACAATTGGGGCGCGCTTAACAGGGTTTGCACTTCCATGACCGCGTTGACGTAATCTGGACCGCTGGAATCGACCGGTGCGCTGGCGTAGAGGGTGGACCGGCCCGTGCAGGTGACCCCGGTGATGGACGCCACTTTTTGCATCGCCGCGCGCACGGTGGCCGCTGCGCTCCCCAAATTGGCACCCAATCCGATGTAGGCGGTTACCAGATCCCGCACGGAAAAGACTCAAGCACCCGCGTCAGAACCACCGGATTCACCACCCGCGTCCCCGGCGGCGCCCTTGGCAGCACTGGTGCGGCGACGGCGGCGACGCTTGCGCGGGGCACCATCGCCTGGCTCGTCCTGCTGCGCATCTTCGGCGGTCGGCACATCCGACGACTGGGCATTCGTCCCACCCAAACCGGGTTCATCACCCGGAGCCGGTGTGCCAGCACTGCGCGGCGCGGGCTGGCTATCGGGCCTTGGCGCGCGGTGCACGCGGGGAGCCCGCTGGCGCTGTTGTTGCTCATCGCGCACCTGGTCCACCAAATCCTGGCGCATGTTGTCGTCGGCCATGCTGAATTCTTGCCACCAGTCGGCCAGCAATTGATCCACTTCGCCGGCGTCAGCACGCAAGCGCATGAAGTCGAACGCTGCGCGAAAACGGGGTTGCTCCACCAAGCCGAATGGCGCGCTGCCCAGGCGTTTTTCGAAGCGGGTTTGCATCATCCAGATTTCACGCATGTCACCGGCCAGCTTACCGCGACCGGACACGTCGCCAATACGGGCATTAAAGACGTCGTCAATCGCGTCCTGCAGCGCCGGGTGGGAATGCTGACGCTCATTGATGCGCTGGGCCCAACCATCGCGCACATCTGCCCACAGCACGCAGGCCAGCAAGAAACTGGCCGCCACGGGCTTGCCTTCGCCAACACGGCGGTCGGTGTCTTTCAGGGCGGCATTCACAAAGGGTTGCTCCGCACGCTCCACCACCACGTCGAGCAGCGGGTAGATGCCGGTGGCCATGCCCAAATGCTTGAGCTGTGCAATGGAAGCCAGCGCGTGGCCGGTTTGCAGCAGCTTGAGCATTTCGTCGAACATTCGGCTTTGCGGCACATCGGCCAGCAACTGCTGCGATTTGATCAGCGGGCCGGCCGTCTTGGCCTCCAGCTTGAAGCCCAAGGGGCTGAGCTTGGCTGCAAAACGCACAGCGCGGATGATGCGCACCGGGTCTTCGCGGTAGCGTGTGGCGGGGTCGCCAATCATGCGCAGGGTCAGGTTCTTGGCGTCCTTCAGGCCCCCGTGGTAGTCCACCACGATTTGGGTCTCGGGGTCGTAGTACATGGCGTTGATGGTGAAGTCCCGGCGCACCGCGTCTTCTTCTTGCGGGCCCCAGACGTTGTCACGCAGCACCCGGCCGGTGGAGTCCACGGCGTGTTTCATGCCAGCCAACTCACTTTTGCTGGTTTTCTCATTGCCGGCCACCTGTTCGGCGGCGGCGTTGTCCAGGTAGGCACGGAAGGTGGAGACCTCAATCACGTCATTCTCACGGCCGCGACCAAAGATGACGTGAACAATGCGAAAACGCCTCCCAATGATGAAGGCACGACGAAACAGGCTCTTGACCTGCTCGGGCGTAGCGTCAGTGGCCACGTCAAAGTCTTTCGGGCGCAAGCCCACCAGCAAGTCACGCACCGCACCACCGACGATATACGCTTCAAAACCGGCCTGTTTGAGGGTGTGAACCACATTGTTGGCGCGGTCATCGACCAGACTGGGGTCAATGCCATGGACTTCCACCGGGACTTCAACCCGTTTGCCAAACGGGGATTTTTTGCTGCGGGTCAGGCCGGTGGATGACTTGCCGAGTAACTTATCGATGAATTTTTTAATCATTTTTCCTTGTGGGTCCCGTCGCGGGCTGCCATGCAACCCGGTAAGCCCCGAATTCTTTAAGTGAACAGGTTGAGTATGCGCCATTGGCGCTCTAGGGCGATGGCGTGCAGGCGCTCGTCGGGGTTGGTGGCGACCGCCACTGTGGACTTCTCCATAAGCGGCAAGTCGTTGATGGAATCGGAATAAAACGTGGTGTGCACGGTGTCCCAGTCCAGCCCATGTGCATGCAACCATTGCGCAACACGCGTGACCTTGCCTTCACGAAAGGACGGTACGCCACGAATTCCCCCGGTGAACCAGCCGGGGCCATCGGCACAGGTGTCCCGCTCCAACTCGACGGCAATGAGTTCTTCCACGCCAAATGCTGTTGCGATGGGGCGCGTGACAAACTCGTTGGTGGCGGTGACGATGATCACGGTATCCCCCGCGCGCTGGTGCTGCTCGACCAGCTCCCGCGCCTGCGGTTGTATGGCCTTTTGCACTACAGTCCTCATGAAATCTGCGTGAGCAGCTATGGAATTAGTAGCACCCTGGAGGCGCGCGGCCTCGGTGGCAAACCGCACATAGGCCTGCACATCGAGCGTTCCATCTTTGTATTGGGCGTAAAACGCGTCGTTTTGCCGCCTGAACTCGACCGGATCGGTCCAGCCCCGCGCGATCGTGAATTCACCCCAGGCGTGGTCCGAATCGATCGGAATCAGCGTGTGGTCCAGGTCAAACAGGGCCAATTTTTGCAATGTCATACGTTGTCCATCATTGATTTGATCATTGGCACCGTGATGCCGCGTTTGGTTTGCAGGGCGTAGCCGTCCAGCAGCTCCAGCAGCTCCATGAGGCTACCAAGGTCCCGGCTAAAGCGGGTCAGCATGAAGTCCATGACCTCGTCGCTCAAGAAGACGCCGCGCGCATCGGCCGCCTGGCGAAGCACGGCACGTCGTTCGGGTTCGCTCAGCAACTGCATGGAAAAAATATGACCCCAGCCCAAACGGGTGCGCAGATCGTCCCGCAGCAGCAGGTCCGCCGGGGGCAACTCCCCCGCAGCAAGCACCGGGCGCTGCAGCGTCTGCGCGTTGACAAACCAGTTGAACGCCGTGTGCTGCTGGGCCGCTGTATACAGGTGCACGTCATCAAGCACCACGGCAGCCCAGGATTCACTGAACTCAGGGGCATCGTGCACGCGGGCGTCCAGCCAGCCAACGCGGGCACCCTGCTCGCGCAGCGCTTCACGGGCGGCTTTTAGCAGGTGGCTCTTACCACTTCCACTGAGGCCCCAAAAATAGGTGGGCACTGGCGAACGGTTGTGCCCACCGGTCTTGCCGCCCACCCACAACTCCAGATGCTTGAGCGCAGCCACATTGGCACCGGCACAAAAATTGGCCAAGGTGGGGCCTGCTGACAGGCCAATATCCAATGCGATCTGTTTCATGCGCGTGATCAGGCGAAACCCCGGCCCTAGCCTTGGTACAGGCGGCTTGCCATGTACCCGGTTTTAGCGCGGCGCATGGCCACCAACAGTACGGCACTGACTGGCAAAGCAATCAGCACCCCCACAAAACCAAACAATTGGCCAAATGCCAGCAAGGCAAAAATAACGGCCAGCGGATGCAGCCCAATGCGTTCGCCCACCAGGCGGGGCGTCAAGAACAAGCTCTCGACCACCTGCCCGATACCAAACACGGTACCCACCGTGACCAATGCGTAACCCACGCCGGAGCCGGCAGAAAACTCCAGCAAGGCGGCGAAGGTTGCCAAAATCAAGCCCAAACCAAACCCAAGGTAGGGCACAAAGATGGCAAGCCCGGTGAAAATGCCGATCGGCAATGCCAGGTCCAGGCCGAACAGCGCGAGGCCCACGCTGTAAAACATAGCCAAAATACCCATGACCAGCAGCTGGCCACGCAGGTACTGCCCCAGCACATCGTCTGCTTCACGCAAAAAACTGTCGCTCCCCAAGCGCAGGCGCGGCGGAATCAACTCGCGCACCTGGCTCAGAAATTGATCCCATTCCATTAACAAATAGAACAGCGCCACCGGAATCAAAATAGCGTTGCCAATCAGCGCAAAAGCCACGCTGCCACCCAGTTTGAGCGACACAATCACGGAGCCAAAAGCATCCTCAAAATTGGCATTGAGGTACTTCAGCACAAAGGCCTTGATGTTGTCCACATCCATCGAGAGGTGAATGCCCCACTGCGCCAACATCGGTTTGAGCGCCGAGTTGACGCGGTCCAGCAGCACGGGCAACTGCTCGCGCATCAAGGGCAGCTCCTTGGCCAAAATAGGAACAATCAGCAACAAAACCCCCAACAGCAGCACGACAAACACGACCTCCACCACGACCACCGCCAACAACCTGGGAATGCGACCACGCCCCACATCGTCCAGCCAATTCACCACCGGGGTCAGGGCGTAGGCCAACACCGCAGCCACCACAAAGGGGGCCAGCACAGGGGCCAACAGCCAAAACACGCAAGCCAGCAGCGCGGCGATCAGGCTCCATGCCGCAAAAGTTTTTTGAGTGGATGTGAATTGCATACAGAAACGAGTGGGCTAACCCTTAAAATCAAGGCAAATTCTATAGGGCTCTGCAGACGCAGCCGCCGCACGCACTTCACATGACCCAATCTGCCCCACTCTCCCCACTTTCCTACAAAGACGCCGGTGTTGACATTGACGCCGGAGACGCGCTGGTAGAACGCATCAAACCACTGGCCAAGAAAACCATGCGCGAAGGCGTGCTGGCTGGCATTGGCGGCTTTGGTGCGCTGTTCGAAGTTCCCAAACGCTACAAAGAACCCGTGCTGGTGAGCGGCACCGACGGTGTGGGCACCAAGCTGCGCCTGGCGTTCGAATGGAATATGCACGACACCGTGGGCATTGATCTGGTCGCGATGAGCGTCAATGACGTGCTGGTACAAGGCGCCGAGCCCCTGTTTTTTCTGGACTACTTTGCCTGCGGCAAGCTCGACGTGGACACCGCTGCCGCTGTGGTGGGTGGTATTGCCAGGGGCTGTGAGTTATCCGGCTGCGCCCTGATTGGTGGTGAAACCGCTGAAATGCCCGGCATGTACCCCGCTGGCGAATACGATCTGGCGGGTTTTGCCGTCGGTGCCGTTGAAAAGTCCAAAATCCTGGCCGGTCAGGATGTGTTGCCAGGTGACATCGTTCTGGGCCTGACCAGCAGCGGTGTGCACTCCAACGGCTTCAGCCTGGTGCGCAAATGCATTGAACGTGCCGCAAGCGACCTGCCCACCACACTGGACGGCCAACCGTTCAAGCAAGCCATCATGGAGCCCACCCGCCTGTACGTCAAAAACGTGCTGGCCGCATTGGCCGCCCACCCCATCAAGGCGCTGGCCCACATCACTGGCGGCGGTTTGCTGGAAAACATTCCTCGCGTGTTGCCTGAAGGCACCAGTGCCCACTTGCAAAAGGGCAGCTGGCCACAGACCGAGCTTTTTGCCTGGTTGCAAAAGACGGCGGGCATTGATGATTTCGAGATGAACCGCACTTTCAACAACGGCATCGGCATGGTGGTGGTTATTGCCGCTGCGGATGCGCAGGCCTGCGCCCAAACTTTGCGTGCTTCGGGCGAAACCGTTTACCAGATTGGCACCATCGCGCCGCGCGGTGACGGTGCGGCGGTCGTCGTCGCCTGAAAGCCACCCTGACCCCGGGTTTCAAATAAGCCCGGTTTTCTTGGGCTTGTTCTGTCTTTTTGGCATGCACTTGCTAGAGAATTAATAGCTACCCACGCACGTATCTACTGGACTTTGGGCACTTTTTGCTTCAAAATTTGCACTCCCTACGCAACAGGAATGCATCCATGCCGGTGATCGCAGTTATCAATCGCAAAGGTGGCAGTGGCAAAAGCACGATGGCCACCCACCTTGCCGCTTGGCTAGCCCGCCAAGGCGTTGCCGTGATGCTGGGCGATGTGGACCGCCAACAATCGACCCGTGCCTGGCTCAAACGGCGCAGCCCCGCATTGCCCGCCATCCTGCCATGGGCCATCGACCATAAAAATGTACTCAAAGCGCCCCCCGGTGTCACACATGTGGTGCTGGACACACCCGGTGGCATTCACGGTTTTGAGCTGGCCAAGGTGGTGATGTCTGCCGATGCCGTGATCATGCCCGTGTGCCATTCCATGTTCGACCGTGAATCGGCAGCGGCCTGCCATGCGGAGCTGATCGCCCTGCCAAGAGTGGCATCCGGGCGTTGCAAACTGGGGATCGTCGGGATGCGTATTGATGCCCGTACCCGTGCGGGCCAGGCCGTGCAGGAATGGGCACAAGCACTCGGCGTGCCGTTTCTCGGCGTCTTGCGCGAGACCCAGCTCTATGTAAAGTGTCTGGAAAATGGCATGACCATTTTTGACCTGCCAGGCAACACCAACGGCGCCGACCTGCTGCAATGGGCCCCGATTCTGGATTGGCTTCGGCCCCTTGCAAAACTGTCGACACCACCCCAACCGACCATTCCACCCCCCGAAGCACCGCTGATTACCTTGCCCGCCCCCCGTGTTAACGCGCCCCGTGCCGCCAGCCTCATGCCCGCGCAGGAAGCCTTTGTGCATGGAGACCGCTTATCGGTCATCGCTTCGGCACGCCCCGCCCTGCAAGCAGCGCCCAGCCCGGATGAGCTGGTTCTGTCGCGCGCCCTGAGTCCCCATGAACGCTATACCGGGCCGCAGTTCTTGCTGCGCCACTGAACGCGCGTCAGATTAACCGTGCTGACGGCGCAGGGAGACCACCCGTTCGGCAATGGCATCCACGTCCACCACATCGTCGGCATGCACGAGATAACACTCCAGGTCTGCAACGGCCTGCTCACTGTGACCCAACTCGGCGTGTACCAAGCCCCGGTCACGAAACTCAGGCCACGACTCCGGTAGCAACACAATCAGGCGCTCCTGGACGGCCAGCAATCGCTGCCAATCACGTTGGGTGGTGTAGATTTCTTTCAGATTGCGCAGCATGCGCGCAATGATGTCCCGGGGCGGGGCGGTTTGCAGGTAGAGGCCCAGCGGGGTCTCAAACTCATCCGCCAAGCCGCTGCGCCGCCGGTAAGGTGCCAGCATTTCAGACAATTCTTCCCGGCTAAACGACTTGCCATTCATGGGATCAATCAGCGCCTGCCCCATAGGTAGGTTGACCTTGACCAAAAAATGCCCCGGGAACCCGACACCACGGACCGACAAATCCAGCCCCTGGGCTAACTCCATCCACAGCACGGCCAGCGAAATCGGAATACCTCGTCGGGTACGCAGCAGCACGCTGATGAAGCTGTTGTCAGGGTCGTAGTAGTCGTTGACGTTGCCGCCAAAACCTAGATCCTTGAAAAAGAACTGATTCAGTATCCCGATTTTTTGCAGAGGCCCGCCGTCCTGGGGAATACGACGCCGAACGCGCGCCAGCAACTGGTCCACCTCGCCCAGCACGGTTTGCACATCGACGTCCGGGTAATCGTCCTGCGCCAGGCTGACCGCCGCTTCGAACAAGGCGAAGTCAGCATCCCTGCTGACCAAGGATGCAAAGTAGTCCAGCGGCGTGGGAACATCAAAGGACAAGTTCATGACAGACCTCGCTCAGTATCAGCGCCGCAAAAACTGACGTGGGTTCAATCCGGCTGCCCACACGGCGCCCAGGTACACCACACCAGCACCCACCATTAGCCCGGCCAGCAAGCCAATGCGCTTGAGGCTCTCGCTGCGCAACTCAATCCAGGCAAACGCGCTGGCGGCCCACAGCAGGTAAATCACCAATAACGCGCTACCCGCCAGCACCTGCAGCACAAACACGCCCCACCCCGGCTCGGGGCGGTAGCTTCCACGGCGCAGCAGGCCGATCAGTAGCCAGGTTGCGTTGATCAGCGCCCCCAAGCCAATAGACAGCGAAAGCCCCGCGTGCTTGAACATCGGCACCAGTGCGATGTTGAGCAACTGCGTGATGATCAGCACGACCACCGCAATGCGCACAGGGGTCTTAATGTCCTGGCTAGCGTAATAGCCTGGCGCCAGCACCTTGATCGCCACAATGCCGACCAGCCCGGCACCCCAACCCATCAGCGCCAGCGTGGTTTGCTGCACATCCACCGCCGTAAAAGCACCATAGTGGTACAACACCGCGACCAGCGGCTTGGCAAAAATCAACAATCCGATGGCACAAGGCACCGACAACAAGATCACGATGCGCAAACCCCAATCCAGCAAAGACGAGTACTTGCCGGCATCCCCGGACGCGCGCGCGGCGGCCAACTGCGGCATCAGCACCACGCCCAAGGCCACCCCCAGCATGGCAGTGGGGAATTCCATCAAACGATCTGCATAGGTCAACCAGCTGACACTACCAGTCGGCAAATGGGACGCGATTTGCGTATTGATGACCAGGGAAATCTGCGCCACACTGACGCCTAACAATGCAGGCACCATCAGCTTGGCAACGTGCCGGGTGCCAGGGTCTTGCCACGCGCCCTTGATACCCGTCCACCGCAATGCAACCCGAGGCAACAAGCCCATTCGCCTAAGCACGGGCACCTGAATACCCAACTGCAATATGCCACCCACCATGACACCGACACCCATGGCATAAATCGGCTCAACGCCTTGGGTCTTGAACCACGGCGCCAGCAGCCAGGCCGCGGAAATCATGGCCACATTCAAGAGGACCGGGGTAGCAGCAGGTACAGCAAATCGCTTCCAGGTATTGAGTACACCGGAGGCCAACGCAACCATGGACATGAACCCGATATAGGGAAACATGAACCGTGTCATGAATACGGCGGCGTCGTAACTGCGGGGGTCTTTTTGCAATCCGCTGGCCATGGCCCAGACCAGCCAGGGCGACAGCACTACGCCCACCACACAGGTGGCAACCAAAGCCCATGCCAATAGAGTTGCCACTTTGTCAATCAACAGCTTGGTGGCGGGCTCGCCATGCTGGGCCTTGCTGGCCGCCAGCACCGGCACAAAGGCTTGGCTGAACGCCCCTTCCGCAAAAAGGCGCCGAAACAGGTTGGGAATACGAAATGCCACATTAAAAGCGTCGGTCATCGCACTGGCGCCAAAGGTGGAGGCGACCAGCAACTCCCGCACCAAGCCAGTAATGCGGGAAACGAGCGTCCAGAGGGACACGGTAGAAGCAGATTTGATAAGACTCACGACCTAAGTGTAGCTGTTACAATCGTGGGCTTTGCTGGCAACATCCTCAGACACTAGGAACTATTACTATGGCATCTACCAAACCCAAGAAAAAGAACCCACGCCTTGCGTCGGGCCGTAAACGCGTTCGTCAGGACGTCAAAATCAACGCAGCGAACACATCGTTGCGCTCCAAATACCGCACTGCGGTGAAAAACGTGGAAAAAGCAGTGATTGCCGGCGACAAGACCAAAGCCGCTGAACTGTTTGCCAAAATGCAAGCCGTGGTGGATACCGTGGCTGACAAAGGCATTTTCCACAAGAACAAAGCAGCACGCGACAAGAGCCGTTTGGCTACCAAGGTGAAAGCCTTGGCACTCGCCGCCTAATCAATTAGGCAAATCGCACGCAATCTGATTCGTTAGATTGCGCCGTTTGTAACGGGTGCGCTACCAGCAAAGCGAAAAAGCCGTCTCACGACGGCTTTTTTGTGCCCAAAAATTCCCGCTACGGGGATTTCAGGCTTTGGGGGGTCTGGCTTGCACCACTGGAACCGTGGGGCGGGTTTCACTGACCTGGAGTTCATTGTCCTTCGCGAAGTTAAGACAAAAGTCCCAAGCCATCACGTCGTATTCACGCAGATCCCTGTGAATAATGACGCACTTCACCTGCCCGATGGAGGTCGGAATACACCACGGTGAATAGCCCAAATGGCTTCCGGGCTGCGGCCCTCCTGGCCGAAACTGGCTCATCACGCCCGCCAAGCGCTCGGCCCAATCACTGGGTCGAAACGTCTTGCCCTGCTGGGTCAGCCCGAGGATGAAAAGTTCTTTGGAAGGTAGGGAGACCATCGGATGAATGCTAATCGTGGTGACCAGTTTGCTGCAGCGCGGGGGTGGCTGCACAGCACCGGGATTCTAACCCCTCACCTTTCACGTACATGACAGGGAACAGCCACCGTGCAGACATCACTGTGATGCCAAATTGTCACAAAAGGATTCGAGCGATGCCCCTAAAATCAGGCTTCAACACCCGGAATTTGACCATGACCCTTGCTACGCCAGCCACCCTGCCCTCCTCGCCCCATGTGATGAACACTTACGGCCGTCTGCCCATTGCGCTATCGCATGGCCAGGGCTGCCGTGTGTGGGACGTGAATGGTCGAGAGTATCTGGATGCCTTGGGCGGCATTGCCGTCAACACGCTGGGGCACAACCACCCCAAGCTTGTTCCCGCGCTGCAAGACCAGCTCACCAAGCTGATCCACACATCCAACTACTACCATGTCCCCCACCAGGAGACCCTGGCCGCCATGCTGGTAGAGCGCTCGGGCATGACAAATGTATTTTTCTGTTCCACCGGGCTGGAAGCCAATGAAGCCGCATTGAAATTGGCCCGCAAGTTCGGCCATGACAAAGGCATTGAGCGCCCCGAGGTCGTGGTCTATGAAAAAGCTTTTCATGGCCGCAGTATTGCCACACTAAGCGCCACCGGCAATCCCAAGGTACAAGCCGGCTTTGGCCCGCTGGTCGAAGGGTTTATTCGCGTGCCAGTGAACAACATCGACGCCTTGAAGGCCGCCACCACCAACAACCCCAACATCGTGGCGGTGTTTATGGAAGCTATTCAGGGTGAAGGCGGCGTGACCCCCATGCACCTGGACTATCTGCGCGACGTGCGCGCCCTGTGCGACGCCAATGACTGGCTGATGATGATTGATGAAGTGCAATGCGGCATGGGCCGCACCGGCAAATGGTTTGCGCACCAGTGGGCCGGTATCAAACCCGACGTGATGCCACTGGCCAAGGGATTGGGCTCGGGCGTACCGGTGGGTGCCGTGGTGGCGGGCCCCAAAGCGGCCAACATCTTTGCACCAGGCAACCACGGCAGCACCTTCGGTGGCAACCCGCTGTCCATGCGCGCAGGCTTGGAGACCATTCGCATCATGGAAGAAGAAGGACTATTGGCCAACGCCGCCACGGTCGGCGCGCACCTGAAGGCGGCGCTGCACACGGCACTGGCCACAGAAATTGCCAATGGCGCGGTCAAAGAAATCCGGGGCATGGGCCTCATGTTGGGCATCGAACTGGCCAAGCCATGCGGCGTGCTGGTACAGCGCGCTGCCGATGCGGGCCTGTTGATCAGTGTCACCGCCGACACGGTGGTCCGCATGGTGCCTCCCTTGATTTTGACCCTGGCGGAAGCCGACCAAATCGTGGCTATTTTGTGCCCACTGATCGCCACCCTGTCCAAAGAAGCTGCATGAACCAGAACTCCCTGCACCAAGGAATCCCCAGCACGCTGGCGCAGGGCGCGCCGCCCGTGCGGCACTACCTGCAGTTTTCTGATTTCAGCACCGAGGAATACCGCTACCTGCTGCAGCGCGCCGCCTTCATCAAGGCGAAGTTCAAAAAGTTTGAGCGCCACCATACTTTGGCAGACCGAACTTTGGCCATGATTTTTGAAAAAGCATCGACCCGCACCCGTGTGAGTTTTGAGGCTGGCATGTACCAATTGGGTGGCAGCGTGGTGCACCTCACCACCGGCGACAGCCAGTTGGGCCGCGCCGAGCCGATCGAAGACAGCGCCAAGGTCATCAGCCGCATGACCGACATCGTGATGATCCGCACCTATGAGCAAACCAAGCTGGAACGCTTTGCGGCACATTCACGGGTGCCCGTCATCAATGGCTTGACCAACGAATTCCATCCCTGCCAAATTTTGGCCGACATCTTCACCTACATCGAGCACCGGGGCCCCATCGAGGGAAAAACCGTAGCCTGGGTGGGTGATGGCAACAACATGGCCAATACCTGGCTGCAAGCGGCGGCGGCACTGGGCTTTCACCTGCGCGTGAGCACCCCCAGTGGCTACGAAGTTAATGAGAAAACAGCCGCTAGACCAGACAGCATGGGCACAGGCAGCTATAAAACTTATAGCAAACCGATGGACGCGTGCCACGGCGCTGATCTGGTCACCACCGATGTGTGGACCAGCATGGGTTATGAAGCTGAAAACGAAGTGCGCCGCGAAGCCTTTGCCGCCTGGTGCGTCAACCGCGAAATGATGGCCGCCGCCGCACCCGATGCCCTCTTCATGCACTGCCTGCCCGCGCACCGTGGCGAAGAGGTCGAAGCCGAAGTGATTGACGGCCCCCAAAGCGTGGTCTGGGACGAGGCCGAAAACCGCATGCATGTGCAAAAGGCGCTGCTGGAGTACTTGCTGCTGGGCCGCCAAGAGTGATCACCCTGCAGGACTGCCAGAAGCGCGACGCCGCCGACCCGCTCAAGGGCCTGCGGGACCTGTTCTCCATTCCCGAGGGTGTCATCTACCTGGACGGCAACTCCCTGGGTGTGATGCCCAAGACAGCCGCTGCGCGCGCCGCCGAGGTCATCACCCAGGAATGGGGCACCGGCCTCATTCGCTCTTGGAACACGGCAGGCTGGTTCAACCTGCCCCAGCGTTTGGGCAACCAAATAGCCCCGCTCATTGGCGCAGGTCAGGATGAAGTAGTTGCCACCGACAGCACCTCGATCAACCTGTACAAAGTGCTCTCGGCTGCCCTGTCGATTGCTGCGCAAGACGCCCCCCAGCGCCGCACCATCGTCAGCGAACGCAGCAACTTCCCCACCGACCTCTACATTGCCGAAGCCCTGTGCAAAGAGCGCGGCACCACCTTGAAACTGGTGGAGCCGGACGAGATCGCTGCGGCTCTCACCGCCGATGTGGCCATCCTCATGCTCACCCATGTGAACTACCGCACCGGCGCCATGCATGACATGGCGGCGGTGACTGCCGCAGCCCATGCCGCCGGGGTCTTGGTGGTGTGGGACCTGGCGCACAGCGCGGGTGCCGTGCCGGTGGACCTGAGCGGTGCACAGGCCGACTTTTCGATTGGTTGTGGCTACAAGTATTTGAACGGTGGCCCCGGCGCCCCGGCGTTTGTATGGGTCAACCCCAAGCATGCCGAGCGTTTCTGGCAACCGCTGGCCGGATGGTGGGGCCACGCCACGCCATTTGAATTCACGCCCGACTACCAACCAGCCCCCGGCGTCACCCGCTACCTGTGCGGTACCCAACCGATTGTCAGCATGTCGCTTTTGGAGTGCGGCCTGGACGGTTTCAAGGCCGCGCAAAGCTTGGGCGGCATGGCGGCGCTGCGCACCAAGTCGCTGGCGTTAACCGATCTGTTCATCAGTCTGGTGGAGCAACGCTGCGCCGGCTACGGCCTGGGGCTGGCGACGCCACGCGCGCACAGCCAACGCGGTTCACAGGTCTGCCTGACCCGTGAAACCACCCCTGAGGGTTCGGGCGCCTTTGCCATCGTGCAGGCCTTGATTGCCCGCGGTGTGATTGGTGACTTCCGCGCTGGAGATGGCAAGTTGCACAAGGACATCCTGCGTTTTGGCTTTACGCCGCTGTACATCGGCTACTGCGATGTGTGGAACGCGGTAGAGCACCTGCGGCAGGTTTTGGAATCTGAAGAATGGAAATTGCCCGCGTTCAACCAGAAACACGCGGTGACTTGACGCAAACCCAAAATTTATAAGAAAAGTGCCTGAAACCCCCGTAGATACTGCGTAAGCAGCTACTATTTCAATAGCAAATTCGCAGTAAATTACCTTGACAAAGGGGCATTGGGGCCCTGGTACAACCACGGCACGTCCAGAATCTTTTGGCCCAGCAGTTTCAGTGACAGGTCTCGTGCCACGCGCATCGGGCCTTTCATGTGAAAAATAGTCCCATTGCGTATCGACCGTGCCTGTACCCGCGCATTGCGCGCCCACCGGTTGGCGGCGTAACGCTGCAAGGCCTCGGGCACCTTCACGCCGGACACCACCAGCACACGCGCTAATTCCGCAGCGTCCTCAATAGCCATGCCCGCGCCCTGCGCCAAATACGGTCGCATGGGGTGGGCAGCGTCGCCCAGCAGGGCAATGCGGCCCTTGGCCTGTTCGGCAGCACTGCGCATGGGCGGACGGTCACACAGCGCCCACAAGCGCCAATCGGGAATGGCGTGGACCAGGTCCAGCAAGGGCCCACATGCATTGGCCAACTGGACGCGCAATTCGGATGCATTGGCACTGTGGTCCCAGCTCGTCAGGTCACCGGGAGCGTCGCCGTGGACGATGGCCACGACGTTGAGCCAGTCACCACCGCGCACCGGGTACTGCACGACATGGAAATCGGGGCCCATCCAGGCCGTCACCACTTGACTTTGCAGCGCCGCAGGCAGGCTGCTTTGTGGCAGCATGGCGCGGTACGCCAAGTGCCCGGTCACGCGGGGTCCACCACCGAGCAGCACTTGGGCGCGCACCCGGCTCCACAGACCATCCGCACCAATCAGGCCATCGGCCCGTAGCACGCTGCCATTCGAACCGGGTGCCGGTGCCACCTGTACTTGCACCATCTCTTCATCCTGGGTGATACCGGTCACCTCCGCGCCCCGCATCAACTGGGCTGACCCTTGCTGGCACAGCGCGGACAACAGCAGGTTGTGCAGATCCGCGCGGGCGATGCTGGCGTAGGCGGCACCGTAGCGGCGCACCATGTCTTGCCCCAGGGGCAGCGTGCCCAGCAGGTCGGCGCTGCGCGCGTTGCGCACCTCCAGGCGCTGCGGAAATGCAGCCACCGATTTGAGCTGCGCCTCCAGCCCCCAACCCTCCAGCACCCGAACCACGTTGGGGCCCATCTGAATGCCAGCCCCTACCTCGCCAAACACTGGGCTTCGCTCCAGCAACTGCACTTGCAAACCGGAACGTGCACACGCCAGCGCTGCAGCCAAGCCGCCAATACCGCCACCAACAATCAGCATTTTTTTATCCATGAAAGGCATTGTCCCCCCAAGCACATCGCCCACCCAGGAATTCGTCGCGTTGCTTCAGCATTTCAGGGTCGCCTAGCCAACGGGCTAAATCCTTTTTGGCGCGTTGCAGGGCAAATGCAATTCAAATATGGTCTTCACATTCACTTCGCTACGCACAGATATTGTTCCACCCAATAGCCCGTGCACGATGTTGTGCACGATGTGCAAGCCAAGACCGGTTCCGCCATGGCCCATTTTGGTGGTGAAAAATGGGTCAAATATTTTGCCGATCACCTCGGGCTCAATACCAGCGCCGTTGTCAGTTACGGTTATGCATGCATGGCTCCCGATACGCTTGGTGGTGACCTCAATGACTCCCGTGCGCTCACCATTGAAGCCGTGCAAAACGGCGTTCATGATCAGGTTGGTCATCACTTGCCCAAGCGGTCCGGGCAGGCTGTGCATTGAAATATCGGGCTCCAACTGGTGCTCCACCGTGATCAGGTTTGTTCCAATCCCAGTCGAGATGACCGAAAGCACTTCCAAAGTCTGGCTCGCGAGATCAAATGTGCGTAATTGGTCGGTGGACTGGTCCACAGCCACTTGTTTGAAATTTTGTATCAATTCCGCAGCCCGGCTTGAGACTTTCAGCAACATGTCGGACCCTTCCGTGAATCGACTGGCATAGCGACTCAAAGCGCTACGGGTCAGTGTTCCGGCAGCGACTGCATCGTTCAAGTCCTGCGACTCGGCCTTCTGGGCGCTGGAAATGGTCACCATATTTCCGATCGGTGTATTGAGTTCATGGGCCACGCCTGCAACCAAGCGGCCCAGTGAGGCCATTTTCTCCGCATGGATTAGCCCGGCTTGCGCGCTTTGCAGGTTTGACAGGGCTGCTCGCGCCTCCTCTCCAGCAACTTTGCCGGTTTCGATCTCCACGCCCAGGCGGAACGTGATCGCATTGATGCTCTTGGTGATCGCACCAAACTCATCGTTGTCCAGAACTGGCAACGCCACGACCTTATCGTTCACTTTTCTCTCTGCGACTTTGTCAAGGGTTTCCTGCAAATAGCGCAATCGTCTGAAAATCAACCGATCAACACCCATCCATAAGCCGCCCAACAGCGTTACGCTGACAACGACGAGTTGTGCCAGCGACAGCAGCAAAGTAGTTTGGAGCGCCTCTCGCATGGCAGTGTTCGACCAAACGACATCCACCTTACCCATCTTTGTGCCTTCGATATTGGGCAATTCGACGCTCAAGACCTCAGTGTCTGTCGGCAACAGCACCCCAATCCCGGGTACATCCTGACCAGAATGTGCGCGGTTTCGTCCGACGTCGTCCACGACACGCAGTCCTATAACGGTGCTGTCCAATTCGACATCTAAAGCAGTCTGAAGTGCGTTGTGGTCGTACACCCACAATGCGTTCGCAACTGGCTGGCGCAGGCGTTTCTGGAATTGCGTCCATGCCTCCTTCTTGTGCGTGATGAGGCCTTGCTCTGTCACCCAGTAGCTCACGGCGGCGAAGAGGCACATCAACACGGACAGGATGATCAAACCGATCAGTGTCAGTGATGCCCTTGCCGACTTAGCGCCAGGTCGATTGAAAGAGATTGTGTTCATTGAACGACCGACACGCACCTGGAAAGGCAATTTTGTTGCGCATCAGGTGTTGAATTGACGCTGTTCGTCCCGCTAAAACGCAATTTTCGGACGGTGCCAGATCAAACCATGTCAATCCTGATGCGCAGACCAATTACTTAATCTTGTGCTTGGCTTTGATCTTCTCAACGGTTGCCTTTTCCTTGAGCAGGAATTCGTCAAGTTGCTTCAGCACTTCAGGGTGGGCCAGGGATGACACCACAAAGTCGTTTGCGGAATTGGGCAGCTTTTCGTCAAACACCAGCGCACCGGGGCTCTTCATCTTGTCAATCATGATGTACTCGGCCGCCACAACACCCAGGTACGCGGCTTCCGTTTGGCCAGACTGCACCATTTTGATCGCTTGCTCTGGCGACGTCACTTCCGTCACTTTTGTTTTCCCTGCTTTGATTGCGTCAAGGTACGGGTACGGTGTGAAGCCACGCACGGTCACCAAGGTTGCGAGGGCTGCTTTTTTACCCTTGTTTGCAGGTACGACCAAGGCGCCGTCAATGACGTTCACCAAGCCTTTGGAGTAGCTCACATTCAGACCCTTCTTGGCGTCGCCCGCCCAAAAGCTGTTGTCTGGGAACTTGAAGTCAACCGACTTCTTGACCAGGAACTCGTCGTACAGGCGGGCAACCGGCACTGCAACGTAGGTGAACTTGTGGCCATACTTCGCACCAAAGGCGTCCAGCACTTCGCGTGAAAATCCGGAGTATTCGCCAGAATCGCCCTTGTACATGGGCAAGTAGTCGGTGGCTTCCACGCCAATTTTGAAGTCGCCGGCCAGCGCGCCTGCGCCCATGCACAGACCCAAAACCGTTACGAAGAATTTCTTTTTAA
>Ga0247840_10000388_pt1 | contig 92478 bp, 74 predicted proteins | sample LaCruzMarch2015__FD_192404 | JGI IMG/M metagenome (GOLD analysis project Ga0247840, IMG submission 192404) | Freshwater microbial communities from meromictic Lake La Cruz, Castile-La Mancha, Spain - LaCruzMarch2015_17m | ecosystem: Environmental > Aquatic > Freshwater > Lake | place: Spain... | reverse complement strand
CAGTGTCATCGACACCTGTCGGCAACGCGGCCACTCGCCGTGGGACTACCTGGTCGTCGCGATCACCGAGCGGCGCGCCGGACTCCCGCTGCCCCCGCTGCCGGTGGCGGGGGTCTGAACGATTACGCGGGAAGAAGTACAGGATGAAACATTACGCGCGGGTCTGCAACTGGGGATCCGGATAAGCCCGACTTCCGATAATCATCAGCCGGACGGCTTCGCGCTCGCGCGACCCTGGTCCGGCTAAGGCCGTGGCCGTCGCCCCTGCCCGGCGTTCCCGCAGAGGCGGAGGGAGATGAGAAGCGCGCTCCCGGCGCAACGTTCACGGTCAAGCCTCGTCCTCCAGTGGGGGACGCCCCGGGGCGGCGGTCGGAGCGGTGCATCAGGCCGGCGCCGGATGTCGCTCAGAGGTCCGACGGGACATAGACATAGGCCGGCTTCACGCCGGCGCCGACGATGGCGAATTTCTGGGAGTTCCAGTAGCCGCCGAGATTCACGGTCTGACCCGCCGGGAAGGTGCCGACCCGCACCTCGTTGCCGGTTACCTCGTAGGTGCCGGTCCCCGGGGGCATGACGAGCCGGACCTGGCAGGGCGTGGATTCGCAACTCCCGGTGTCGCCGGGTTTGACGGTGATCGAGATGACGCCGGTGGGGGTGTTGGGCGAGGAGGCGCAGCCGACGAGCGCCAGGGCGGCAAGCAGGGCCGTCAGGTTCCGTGCGCCGGGCGACGCGGCTGGCGGGCGGTGCAGGGGGGCTTCGGTCATGGTGGTCGGCTCCGGATAGGGGCTCAATCGTGATCGCCGGGCCGACAGTCCAGCGCCCGGCGGGCTCAGGTCACTTCTTTGGTACCACCGCGGCACCGGCGGCGCCGGTCGCTGCATCCAGGGCCCGCGTCGTGGCGGCCTTCTTGCCCGGGTCGGCGGCCTGGTCCTGGGGGTCGTTCATCCCGTCCTTCTGCTCGATCGCCTTCTCTTCCCGGACCTGGGTCGGGTCCTCCGACTCCGCGAACGAGGACTGATCCAAGAGCTTTTCCGACTCGGTTTCCGCCCGGACCAGGGCGGCACCGGTGAGGGCCAGGCTGAAGCAGGCGGCAAGGATGGGAAGCGTGGGGCGCATGATCAGGCTCTCCAAAGGTGGTGTGGCTGGCGCTGGTGACCCTGGCCGCTCGCAGCCTGAGTCCCTTGGTGGATCATCGTCGATCCAAGGCGGGATTTCGAGTGCCGAAAAAAAAAAGATCACGGGGGCCGCGGCCCCCGCGGGCTGACCTGCCTACCAGCGCTGCGGTACCCGCTGGAGTTGCGCGGTGTCGTAGCCGACTCCCTTGAGGAAGGTCTCGATTTCCCTGAACTTGGCCTCGGGTATCTGGGGTTGCCGGGCCATGATCCAGACATAGTCCCGCTTCTCGCGGCCGATGACGGTGATGCCGTAGTCGGGCTCCAGCCAGATGATCCGAAAGTCGCCCTTGAAGGGCCAGATGAACTGCATCCCCCAGCGCGCATTGCCGGTGCCGGGGACGACGAAGCCCTTGGGGTGGTATTCCTTCTCGGGGCCGTCGAAGGCGTCCTTGCGGAAACTGAAGGTCGTGGCGATGGTGCCGTCCGGGTTCAGAGCATAGGACTCCACCGCGTTGTGGGCGCCCTTCTCGACGAAGGTCGGGATGTTGGCGATGACATACCAAGGGCCCATGAAGCGGGCCAGGTCGACCTGGGGTACGGTCTGCATCGGTTTCTCCTGCGCCAGGGCGGCGGCGCTCATGAGCAGCAGTGAGATGGCGAGTAGGCGGGTGCTGGTCGGTGTCATGGTTCAGATCCGTTCGTAGCGTAAGGTGCGGCCCTTGCCGGTGTCGCTCTCCAGCCCGACCCAGCGGCCGTCGGGGGTATACCACAGGGTGATGTCGATTTTGTCCGCCCGCAGCCGGTATCGCTCGGCCTCGACCGTGCGGCCCTGGACGACACGGCGCTCGGTTCCCCCTGGTGTGACCTGCACGTCGACCATTTCGCCGTTCTGCGGGTTGAGCAGACGGGGGCGCTTCAGAAAGTCACGGTCCCAATAGGCAAAGGTGGAGACGCAGTCGGTAAGACGCCGCGCCTCTCCATTGACCTTAAGGGTCAGGGTGTCGGCCTGCTTGTCGCCCGCCACCGTAAAGGCCGTGCCGTTATCGTCGGTGCTGGCGCGGATTCTTTCCAGGCAGCCGTTACGCCACTCCTCGCGGCTCTCGTGGCGATAGCGATAGGCGGTGACAAAGAGCAGTTTCACGTCGAAACTGGCGCGGCTGAGGATCTGCTTGCCATTCTGGCCAGCGCCGTTTTGGAGGGGGCTAACCTGAAAGCTGTGCTCGCCGATCGGGTCCTGGTTCAGAAAGACGCGAAAGCGCAGCGAGTCGGTCGGTGAGTCGGTCGCGGCGACGGCGCTATGGGCCATGGGGCAGGTGAGTAAGAGTCCCAGCAGGGCCGCGGCGATGGGCGGCGGTCGGGAACTGGCGCGCGGGAGTGCAGTCATTTGGGTGTCTCCGGTCTCTCGTGATGGGCCGGTCGCCGTGGCGGCCCCGGAATAAAGGCGTTGGTGCATTCGATGTACTCCCGGTAGCCGGGGCGACGCTCGCCGATGTCCTGCTCCAGCAGGCTGACGCCGGAGACGCGCAGCAGGAGCCAGGTCATGAGGACGGGTGAGAGGATGCTCCACCAGCCGCCGGCGGCCAGCGCGAAGAGGAAGAAGGCCCACCAGAGGCAGGCCTCGCCGAAGTAGTTGGGGTGACGAGTGTAGCGCCACAGGCCGCGATCCATCACGCGGCCGACGTTCTGGGGTTGCGCCTTGAACCGGGCGAGTTGCCGATCGCCAACCGCCTCGAAGCCGAAACCCAGCAGCCACAGGGACGCGGCGGCGGTGTCCAGCCAGCCCAAGGGCGCCTGGCCCAGCAGCGCCGCCAGGAGCGGCAGTGAGATCACCCAGGCCAGGATTGCCTGGAGCCCGAAGACCAGATAGAGGCTCTTCCACCAGAAGCCCGGGTCGTTGTTCGCGCGCATGGCCCGGTAGCGGCGATCTTCCGACTCACCCCAGTTGCGGCCTGTGATGTAGACGCCGAGGCGGCCCCCCCAGAGTGCGACCAGCGTGAAAACGAGCCAGGCGCGGCCATTGGGATAGGGTGCGCTCAGGATATAGGTGACACCGAGCAGGATGAAAAAGACCGGCCACAGTGAGTCCGCGATGCCGGCGTTCTTCAGCGGGATGCTCAGCAGCCATCCGCCCAGGGCCAGCGAGAGGGCGATGGCCAGTCCTGAGCCGTAAATATCCAGGTCAAACATAGGCAGGGTCTCGGTGGATGATGCGGCTCGACCAATCGTGACGCAATGCGTCGCAGGGGCCTGGTGGTGCCTGGGGTAAGGCGTGACTGATCGTCGTGTCTCCTGGAAATGGGGTTGGACCTTGCGTTGTCCAGCGTGAGCGATGTGTTTCTCTAGGCCCTGCCCATCCGCTCGGACTCCTTGTGTCTTTGTGTGAGCAGTTCCCGGATTTAGGGTTATCATCGTCGGCCGGTTGCAGGCATCGAGTTGGCTGCGGGTCGCCGTCCGGTGCCTCATGGCTGCCCTCTGCCGCCGCATTTGCCTGCGCCATTCCCCCTTGCCGTTCGGAGTCTTCCCGATGAAACAGCGTCTTGCCAAGAGTGCCGCGATTGCGGCGACCGCCAGCCTCCTCGTGACCGGGTGTGCCTCGGACGGGTCCGGGATGACGGAGACCGGGCAGGGGGCGGCCATTGGTACCGCGGCCGGGGCCGCCTTGGGGGCGATCATCGGCTCACAGGGGGCCAACGCTGGTCGCGGCGCCCTGATCGGGTCCGTGGGCGGCGCCCTGATCGGTGGCCTGGCGGGGGCTTACATGGAGCAGCAACGCAAGGATTTCCAGAAGGTCCTGGCCCAAGAGATCGGCTCCGGGGCTATCCGCGTCGAGAAACTCTCCAACGATCAACTGCTCGTGGGCATGACCGGTGAGACCACCTTTGAAGTGGACTCGGATCAGATCAAGCCGGGTTTCTACGCCACCATGGACAAGATCGCGGCCATCGTGAACAAGTATGGCAAGACCGAGTTGGTGGTCGCCGGGCACACGGACAACACGGGGTCGGCAGAGCACAATCAGCAACTCTCCGAGCGGCGCGCCGGGTCGGTGGAGCGCTATCTTGAGGGTCGCCGCGTACTGCCGCAGCGCATCCAGGCGTCCGGTTACGGCTTGTCCCAACCGATCGCGACCAACGACACCGACGCCGGTCGTCGTCTGAACCGCCGGGTGGACATCACGATCATCCCCCTCACGGAAGGTACTTGAAACAGCGCCCGCCAGGCGATTTTTCAGAGAGTTGCTGCCATTACGAGCGATGCTGGACAACCCGTATGAACACCCCAGACAAACGCGGCCAAGGGCTGCTGTCCTACATTACGGAGGATTTCAGCTTTGAGCGCGGTCACCCCTTGCCGCTCGGCGCGACGGTGGAGCGGGGCGGTATCAATTTCGCCATCTTTTCGCGCCATGCCACCGCCGTCACGCTGGTACTGTTCCAGCCGCAGGATGCGCAGGTGTTGGCACGCTTTCCGTTTGATCCCCAGTGCAATCGTACCGGCCATGTCTGGCATGCCTTTATCGCCGGGCTGGATCCTGGAATCGAATATGCTTACCACCTTGACGGCCCGCGGTCCGTGCCGCATCGTTTCGCTCCCGATACCCTGCTTGCCGACCCCTACGCTATTGCTCTTAACGGTTGCCGTGTGTGGGGAGAGCAAGGGGGTCGACACAATACTGTGCGACGCGCCTTGCTGGTCACTCACGAATACGACTGGGGGCGTGACCAGCCGCTCAATCGCCCGCTGGCGGAATCGGTCATCTACGAGCTTCATGTGCGAGGCTTTACGCGGCACCCATCCTCCCAAGCGCGACATCCCGGCACCTTTCGGGGCCTCATCGAGAGGATTCCCTATCTGCAGCAATTGGGTATCACGGCGGTGGAGTTACTGCCGGTGACCGCGTTCGACGAGTTGGAAAGCAACCGGGTCAATCCTGCCGATAACCAGCCGCTGCACAATTTTTGGGGTTATCATCCGTTGTCGTTTTTCGCGCTGCATGCCGGTTATGCCGCCGATCAGGGGCCCGGCGGGGAGGTCGGCGAGTTCAAGGATATGGTGAAGGCGCTACATGCGGCTGACATCGAGGTGATTCTCGATGTGGTCTATAACCATAGCGGTGAGGGTGACCAGCGTGGCCCGGTGTATTCGTTGAAAGGCATCGATAATAGCGTTTACTACATGTTGACGGCCGACGGCGGCTATATGAATTTCTCCGGCTGCGGCAACACCATCAACTGCAATCATCCGTTTGTTCGTCATTTCATCCTGGACAGTCTGCGCTATTGGGTCATGGACATGCATGTCGATGGTTTCCGCTTCGACCTGGCCTCCATCCTTGGTCGCGACCAAGACGGCCAGGTCCTCGCCAGCCCGCCCCTGCTTGAGCAAATCGCCGCCGACCCGATCCTCGCCAACACCAAGTTGATTGCCGAAGCATGGGATGCGGCGGGTCTGTACCAAGTGGGCAGTTTCCCGAACTGGGGGCGCTGGGCTGAATGGAACGGGCGCTTCCGCGACGATCTCCGGAGCTTTGTTCGGGGGGAGCCGGGCAAGGTGGGGAGTTTGGCGACGCGACTTGCGGGCAGTTCCGACCTGTACCAGCACGGTCGCGCGCCGAGCCACGGCATCAATTTCGTTACCAGCCACGACGGGTTCACGTTACGTGACCTGGTCTGCTACGATGAAAAGCACAATTTCGCCAACGGCGAAGACAACCGCGATGGCGACAACCACAATCTCAGTTGGAACTGCGGGGTCGAAGGGCCGACCGACAATCCCGCCATCATGGCGCTGCGCGAGCGCCAGGTGCGCAATTTCGCGACCTTGCTGTTCTTCTCGCGGGGCGTGCCGATGTTCGTTGCCGGGGATGAGTTCGGACGCAGCCAGCAAGGCAATAACAACGCCTATTGCCAGGATAATGTCATCAGTTGGTTGGACTGGGCCGGGCAGCGCCAAAACCATAGCTTACTGCGTTTTTTCCGATGCCTGATTAAATTCAGGAAAGGCTGCAAACTGCTGCTCCATGACAGCTTTGTGCCGCAAGACGGCCATGGTCCCCGTATCGCGTGGCACGGCTTCCGGCTGGGTCAGCCTGACTGGGGCGAGGCCTCACACAGTCTGGCGATGCACCTGTCTGGTACGGTGCCGCAAGGCCGGGCAGAAGAGGTATTTCTGATCGCCAACGCCCATTGGGAGCCCCATGAGTTCGAGCTGCCCAGGCAGGACGGCCAGCGTTGGCACCAATTTGTGGACACGGCGCTCAGTGGCGACGATGCAATTGCCGAACACTGGCGGTCGCGTCCAATGGAACATGCTACCTGCCGCGCGGATGCGCGAAGCGTCGTCGTACTGGTGGCCGACGCCTGTGAGGCGGGTGATTCGGGCGTGTCGCAAAATCCAGGAACACCTTGAGAAAAGGTACTGATTGCCGGAAGACCGGCTATAACTATTTGACGACGGACAAACGCCAGACACCTCGTGATCATCCAGACACGCTTTTCACTCTGTCTGCTCCTGGCCTTGGCCGGCTGCGGCGATTCGCCCCCGGCCGCGTCGCCGGAACGGTTGACCCTGGCGGTATCCCGATCGACCAACGCCGCCCTGGTGATCATCGCGGCTGAACAGGGACTATTCCGAGCCGCCGGCCTGGACGTTACCCTGGTGCCAACCGACTTCGGGGGCGACGCCATGGCCCTGCTGCAGGCCGGGCAGGTGGACGGCGCGGTCGCGTCCGATTCGGTCTTCGTCACCGCGGCACTGCAGGCTGCCGCTTCCGATCTGCGCCTCATCGCGGCCATCGACCAGGTGGATAAGTACCACAACAGAATTATTTATACAGCAGAATTATTATAACTTCTTGATATATAAGGCATCGCATTATTCACGCTCTTATCGCGATTGGGTAGATGTACTTAGCACCCGCTGCGTGGTCCGCACCGACCGCGGCATTCATACCCCGGCTGACTTGCGGGGCAAGCGCGTCGGTTATGTGCCAGGCACCGCCAGCGAGTTCCATACCGAGCTGTTTTTGGAACTCAACGGGCTCCCCCGCGACCAGGTGACGCGGCTACCGCTCACTCATGCTGGGCCTGGAGGAGACGGCCCGCTGGCTGATCCAGCATGGGCGGACCGCCATCCCGGACATGCCGAATTTCCTCGACTTCATCGCCTTCGGTCCACTGGAGTCGGCCCGACCCGAATCAGCGAGCATCATCCGCTGACCGGCCATGACCATCCGCAACCGGTTCCGGCTGATCCTGGGCGTCATAGTCCTCATGGCGGTGCTGCGATCCGGCCTGGTGCTGTATCTGGATCGCGCCCAGCAGGATGTGATGGATTATGAGAACCGCGCCTCGGAGATGCTGAGCCTGGTCGTGCAACTGGGCGTTGTGACCTTGGATTTCCGGCTCACCGAGGAGGTGCGGCCCTTTGTCCTTGCCCGCCGGAAGATCGACCAACTGGGAGAGGTTTTGGCCCGGCTAACGCCGGGTGAACCATCCGATCAGCCGATCGTGGCCCGTCTGCAGCGCAACTTCGCGGGTCTGCAGGCCAACATCACGAAACTCGCCGCGCTGCGCGCCGACCAAGAGGCGGCGGCGGTACCGAGCGGAGACGCCCCGACCACGTCGGTTGACAAGGACGGGAATTGGAAGAACGCCGAGCCCAGCAGGCCGAACTTGCCATGCATGACCCCCTGACCGGGCTTTTCAATCGCCGGGTCATGGACCGCTTCCTGCAAGACGAATTGGCCCGGGTGTTCCGCTATGGTCACCACGCGGCCCTGATCATTCTGGGCTTGGACCACTTCAAGCGCGTCAACGACACCTGGGGTCACCCGGCGGGGGATCAGGTGTTGACGACCCTGGCGCACCTGCTCACCGAGATCATGCGCCCCACTGACCGGCTCATCCGCTATGGCGGGGAGGAATTTGCCGTGATCGCCCCGGTGGTGCTGGTGGAGCACGGGCTCCACCTCGCGGAGCGGCTCAGGGTCCAAGTCGCCGCCACGCCCTTTTCCATCGTCCGGGCCGACGGCGGCACCCAGCCCTTGAATTTGACCGTCAGCCTGGGTCTGGCCTGGACGCCAACCCATGCCACCAATGCCGAGGGGCTGCTGGCGGCGGCCGACGCGGCGCTCTACGAGGCAAAACGGCGGGGGCGTAATCGGCTGGAGTGGCTACCACCAACCCCGAATCTGACCGCTGATTTGGCCGTGACCCCGCCCCCAAACCAGGACCCGAGCCAGCACCCCCGTTAGCCGCACTCAGTGCGGACCATCGCGAGGACCTCAAGCGGGCCGCGGCGCGGATGCTCCCGACCAAACGGCGGACGTTCCAGGCGGCGATGGCCGTGAAGTACCGTGCCTGCCCCCTCGACTCTTCGCGGTACGCTTTCGTATCTGACGTTTTCTGGTTCTGAAAGTTGTTTAGAGCCAAGCGCTTGGGGCTGTGAGTTTTCGCAGCGTTGTGCCTGGAACCGGGCTGACCGCTCGCGAATCCCTCCCCCACCGCTACCTCCACCCCCGCTGCATCCCCCTGGAAAAGCCGCAAACTTCAGCGTAGCATTAGGTGCAATGATCGTCGTTTTGATGCGCAAGACCACTGAGTTCTGTCGCTGCGCCCGAAATGCTGTTTGAGATTGAACCGGATTCCTGAAGGCCTCAGTCGTGACTGGTCCCGGCGCAGCAAAGCGAGAGTCTAACCATGAGCCCAACGCCTTCAAATACGCTTGCAGAGCAGCCGCGCCGACCCGCGGTGTTGGTGATGGACGGCCAGCCACTCATTGCCCAGACCGCCTATCAGGTGCTGTACGCCGACTGCGAGGTCCTCACGGCCGCTGACGGTCCGACCACGCTCGCGCTCTGTGTCAAGACGCTCCCCGACCTGGTATTACTGGACGATGAAACGCCCGGGGCCGATGGCCTGCAACTCCTGGAGCAACTCAAGGCGGTACAAACCCTGCGGCAAATCCCGGTGATCTTCATCATCCCGCATACGGACAGTGTCCATGAAACGGCCTATCTCGATGCCGGCGCGGCCGATTTTGTCACTAAACCGGTCAATGCCAACGTGCTGCTCGCCCGGGTCCGGGCGCATCTGCTGCTCAAGTTCCAGTCCGAGCAGTTGCATGTCATGGCCTTTCGCGACCGGCTGACCGGGGTCTACAGCCGGCGCTACTTCGAGGAGCAGATCGGGGTCGAGTGCGCGCGGGCCAAACGCAGCGGCAGTGTTTTGTCGCTGTTTGTGATCGAGATCGATCACTGTGATGCCTACAACGACTACTATGGGCATCAGGCAGGCGACGACGCGCTCCGCTTGATCGCCCGGGTCCTGGAGTCGAAACTGAACCGCCCGGGCGACATCATCGCCCGTTACGACGCGCAAGTGTTCGCCTGCCTGCTCCCGGCGACCGATTTCGAGCCCAGTACACAACTGGCCGAGCACATCGAGCAGGCGGTACGCGCCCGTGGCATCGGTCACGCCTCTTCTTCGGCCGCGCCGGTGGTGACGGTCAGTGTCGGCGTGGCCACGGGCCGACGTGCCATCGACGGCGGGGCCGAGGCCCTGCTGCGGTTGGCCAACGAACAACTCTGCCAGGCCAAGCAGCGGGGCGGGGCGCGGGTATGTGGCAAGGTGCTCCATCGGCCATGAGCGGGTCACGTCGGCTTGCGTGGGACCCGCCGGGCAGGTTCTGTGCCGCCGCGGACTCGGCGGTTGTGAAACACCTCCTTAACTTGGAGCTTCGGCAAAGAAATGAACGCAACATCAATGCGTTGTGACGCGGGCCTTGCGACGCGGCGATTTTCGCACCGCCGTGACGCGCAGCCGGCGCCGAGGGGCTGATTATTGAACGCCTTGATCGTCGATGACGCGGCCGACACGCGACTCTATGTTCGCGCCCTGCTCGAGGCCTGGGGGTATAACACGGTCGATGCCGCTGACGGGCTGGACGGCCTCGAGCGTATGCGTGAGGCCAGCATTGAATTGGTGATCTGCGATTGGATGATGCCGCGCATGTCGGGCCTGGAGTTTTGCACGGCCGTGCGCGCGGCGCCATTCCCGCATTACGTCTATTTGATTTTGCTCACCTCGCGTTCGGACAAGTCAGACCTGCTCGCCGGCCTGAGCGCCGGCGCGGACGACTTCCTCTCCAAACCAGTCGACGCGAAACTGCTGCGTGCGCGGCTGCGGGTCGCCGAGCGAATACTCACGGTGCAGGGCCTGCTCGCCGATCAGAATCGAACGTTGCGCGAATCGCGCGAGCGTTTGCAACAAGCCTACGATCAGATCCAGCGCGACTTGACCTCGGCGGCGCGTGTCCAGCGGCAGATGCTTCCCCCCCCGGATCGGCTGGTCGCCCCGTTCCGGGCCGAGTCACTCTTCCTGCCGGCCGCGCAGGTTTCCGGCGACAGTTTCAATTACTTCCAATTAAACAATGAGTTGATCGGTTTCTACCTGTTCGACGTCTCCGGTCATGGGGTGCAGGCGGCCTTGTTCTCGGCCCGACTCAACTCTTCCTTGTTGCCCACCCTGGCGTCGGACCGGACCGCGGCCGGCACCGGCGCACCGGTCGCCGGGTTCCCCGGGCCGGCGCAATTCCTCTCGGAAGTCAACACCCGCTGGGTTGAGCCGGAGGCCGAGTTCGACAACTATGCCACCATCGTCTATGGCACCCTCGACAAACAAAGCGGCGAGGCCCATGTCGCGCTCGCCGGTCATCCGCCGCCGCTGGTCCTGCGCAACTCCGGCGGGATCGAAAGTTTGGCGGCGGGTGGTCTACCCTTCGGCATGTTCCCGGATGTAGACTACGAACCACAGCGGGTGTTGCTCTATCCGGGCGATCGGCTCATCTTGTATTCCGATGGGGTTACCGAGTGCGCGAACCGGCAAGGTGAACTTTTCGGTATCGAGCGGATGCAGGGCGCGCTCGCGGCGAGCGCCGCCGATCACCGGTCAGGGTTGACGCGCGAGCTCGAGGCGCAGCTTCAGCAATGGAGCGGCACGCTTGATTTCGAGGACGATATTTCGGTCTTGGTGCTGGAGCGGGATAGCGAATCATGACCACATCGGCGACATTGCTGACATTGGATAGCGATCCGACCAAGCTTGGCGACTTCCAGGCCCGGATCGACGTGCTGTGCCGTGACGCCGGACTGGATGCCTCGGCGGCCGGCGAGTTGACCACCGCGATCATTGAGGCCGTCACCAACAGCATCAAGCACGGATACCGGGGCGAACCGGGGCACCCCATCACGGTCCACTGGCGCTGTGCGCGCGACCGCATCGACATCGAGATACGCGATCGAGCCCCGCCGCCCCCGGCCGGCTTCCTCGATCGCACGGAAATGCCGCCGCCCGCGGCCCAGTCCGGCCGCGGCATGGCCATCATTCGGGCCTATACCGACACGGCCAGCTATGCCCGTGTCGGCGACGAGAATGTGTTGAATCTGACGCGGCGACTTTAGCGGTATCGCGACCCGCCTGATCTCGCCGCCGAACCGCCTACTGTGAGCAGGAGTATCAGCATGCAATTTGAACATGAAAGCCGCGATGGGATCGATATCGTCCGGCTACCCGAGCGCCTTATGATGGCCGATGCGGCCGACGCCAAGGCACAACTCAAGGCGATCGTGCTCGAAGGCCGCGGTCGCCTGGTCCTTGACCTGACCCGGACCGGATTCATGGATTCGAGTGGCTGCGGGACCCTGGTCGGGAGTTTGCAGACGGCACGTAAGCAGGGCGGTGATGTCTACCTGTTCGGTATGGGCAACAATGTGCGCGCGCTGTTTGAACTGACCAAGCTGCACACCATATTTCGCATCTTCGACGATGAGGAAACGGCACTGCGTGCGATGCACTGACGCGCAATCATCGGCCCTATCAGCGCCGCCACCGATGCTGCGCGGCTGGCCCGCAGGGCTGCGGCTCGCGGCAGTAGGTGGGGGCGCAGCGGCAGTCCCCGGCCGCAGGCTATGGGTTGGCGGCAAGATATCGAGGGTGCTTGACATGACCATTATCGGTATCGCGGGCGGCAGCGGGTCCGGCAAGACGACGTTTGCGTTATTGCTGCAAGAGCGGGTGGGGCGAGAACGGTGCGCTATTCTGCATCAAGACGCTTATTATCATGATCAGAGTCGGGCGTTTGACCATGATGGTGGGAGCGTCAATTTCGATCATCCGGACGCCATCGATTTCGTCCTGCTGTCGACGCATTTGGAGGAACTCAAGGCCGGACGGTCGGTTGCGGTGCCCGTCTATGATTACGGGACGCATCGGCGTCTGGACCGATCCGCGGTCCTCGCTGCCTGCCCCTGGGTGGTGGTCGAGGGAATGCTGATTTTGGCGGATCGGAAGGTGCGCGCAATCTGTGATACGAAGGTGTTTATCGATGCCCCGGAGCCGCTGCGATTTGCGCGACGACTTGCGCGCGATGCGCGGGAGCGTGGGCGGGATCGTGCGGGTGTCGAGCAACAGTTTCTGGCGCACGTGAAGCCCATGCATGACCAGTTCGTCGAGCCGTCCCGGCAGTATGCGGACAAGGTGTATTCGGGCGAGGACGCGATGCACTCAAGTGTTCGCGACTTACTCGCTAAGATCGGGGGCGTATGTTGACGTATTACGCAACCGGCGTTGGTCCACCTGGAGCGATGAGCGCCGCGGCCGGCGGCTCGCCGTGTTGCCGGCGATGGTTGGCGAACATTCTGAAGGTCTACAACTGATGGCTAAGTCCCCATTGGTGATCCCAGGTCCGCTCGGCGTTTCCCGACGCAATCGCTGGTTGGCCGGTCTGCGGCGGCGCGGCTATCCCACGCTCGTCCTGCTGGGTGAGTTCGTGCCCCGTGTCGTCGATATTTTGGCTAGTGCCTTGCTGCTGGCCGTTCTCTCGCCGCTCTTGGTGGCGCGCGCACTGTGGAGTCGACGCCAGACGGGTGTCGTCTTCGCTCAGGCCACACTGATCGGGCGCTTTCAAACGCCCTTCCAACGGCTGTCATTCGCGGGCAGTGGTCGGTTCCGCGGTCTGGCAGTGTGGTTGAACGTGTTGCGGGGCGACCTGGCGATCGTTGGGCCGCGACCCCTGGGTGCGGAGGAGGCGGCCGCCGTTCCAGTGGAAGACCTGGTGCGGTTTGTCGTCCGGCCCGGGATGGTCTCGCCCTTCGGCATTCGCAGCCGCATCGGCCTGGCTCATGAGCGCGAGTCGGTAATGGATCGGGATCAGGTCTATGCGCAAACGATCACCGGCGACCTGGGGCTGGCGGCCCGCTCGGTGGTGTCCGGAGTCCTGGGCGGCGGCGGGCCGCCGCGCGCGATGCCGCCGGTAATCAATTTCTTCGGCATCCCCGTAGTGAATACGACCATGCACGAGGCGGTGGACTGGGTCGTCGCCAATGCGACGGGGAGGACGCACCAACTGATGGCCTTCGTCAATCCGGACTGCCTGAATATTGCCTGGCAGGACGCTGCTTACCGCAGCGTGCTGCTCTCGGCGCAGCGGGTCTTGCCCGACGGGATCGGGATTCACCTTGGTTGTCGTATGCTTGGCCTGGCCTTGCGGGCGAACGTCAATGGCACGGACATGTTTCCGATCCTGTGCGAAGCGGCGGCCCGCGAACGGCTGCCGATCTATCTCCTCGGCGCCCGGCCTGGGGTGGCGCAGGCGGCGGCGGACAATATGGTCAAACGCTTTCCGGCGCTCACGATCGCCGGCACACGAGACGGTTTTTTTCTCCCCGCGGAGGAGGCCTCCGTGGTGGATACCATCAATCATTCAGGGGCGCGGATCGTGCTGGTAGCGTTTGGTGTACCCCGCCAGGAGCTTTGGCTGGACCGCTGGCGCGACCGCCTGGTGCCGTCCGTCAGTATGGGTGTCGGCGGGCTGTTTGATTTCTACTCGGGTCGCATGCCGCGCGCCCCGGTATGGATGCGGGACCTGGGGCTGGAGTGGGTGTATCGCCTGCTGCAGGAACCCGGTCGCATGTGGCGGCGCTATGTGATCGGTAACCCGCTCTTTCTGCTTCGCGTGCGTCAGCAGGCGCGGCACCCGGAGCGTTTCCCGCTGCCGGACGCGGGCGCCGGGCACCGGGCGCCGCCGCTCCCCGCGGCTTCACACCAATCATGAATGTGGCACGGCCATGAGCGAACAAACCCACGAGCAGAGAATACGCGAACTCCTGCTGGAGCGCTACGGTCGCATTGATCAGTCGACGTTCAGGCACCGGCTGCGATTCTACCTAAAGCGTGCCGGGTGGGTGGGCGTCGTCAATGGTGCCTACCTGCTGAAGCGGGTGTTCGATATTGTCAGCGCCGCCATCCTCGCGGTGCTCCTGATCCCTGTGTTTCTCGCCGTAGCCATTGCTGTCCGACTGGAGGACCCCGGACCCGTCTTCTTCAAGCAGACGCGCGTCGGGCGCTGGGGAAGCTTATTTACGATGTGGAAATTCCGCTCTATGTACACGGATGCGGAGAGGCGCAAAAAGGAGTTGATGGCACACAACGAAATGCAGGGTGGGGTCATCTTCAAGATGAAGAACGATCCGCGCGTCACAAAGGTTGGGCGTATTATCCGCAAGACCTCCATCGACGAGTTGCCGCAGCTCTGGAATGTGATCAAAGGCGACATGTCGCTCGTCGGTCCCCGCCCCCCGGTCCCCCAAGAGGTGGACCAGTACTCGCTGTCGGATCGCCGCCGCCTGGAGGTGATACCTGGCATCACCTGCATCTGGCAGATCTCGGGTCGCTCCGACATCCCGTTTGACCAGCAGGTGGAGCTCGACGCGCAGTACATCCAGTCCCAGTCGTTCTGGAGCGACATCAAGATCCTGTTAAAGACGGTTCCCGCCCTTCTGTTCGGTACGGGAGCTTATTGAGGAGCAAACGGTACATGCGTGCACTCGTATTTGCAGATCGCCTGGGCTTGGAACTCGCGCCCCTCACCAACAAGGTGGCGGTCGCGCTGCTTCCGGTTACGGGTAAGGAGCTGCTGCTCTATACGCTCGAGGAGCTGGTGGGCGCCGGCATCCGCGACTTGGTGGTGGTCGCGGCGGCCCATGGCGAACAGACCAGGGTCAGCACCTTGGGAGAGGGTGAACGCTGGGGGGCGAGCATCCGCTATGTGCTCAGTCGCGGCGAGGAGCAGCCCGCGGCGGTGTGGTCGCGTCTGAATCTGGCAGATGCCGACGCGGTGCTCGCACTGCGCGGCGACGTCTTGCGCTCTCCCGCCATGGGCGAGTTTTTGAATCAGGCCCAGAGCAAGCCCGGCACGTTCGCATTCTGTGGGGTGGGAGCGGACCCCCGCGGTAGTCTGCTGCTCCTGCGTCCCGGTTGCCAGGCGCCCGGCAAGCTGCTCGACAGCCTGAGTTGGGATGCGCCCAAGCCCCTTCCGGGCGAGGACGGCTGCGTGGTCGCGGACGCGGTGCTGAACTGCCTGGAAAGCCTTCCGGCCTTCCATAAGGCCAATCTCGACTTGTTGGCCGGACGCATTCCTGGTCTCAAGGTTGCTGGCCGCACGGTCGCTCTGGGGCTGGTCGCCGGCCGCAAGGCGTCGGTCTTGCCGAAGAGCCTCAAGCAGGGGGTGGCCTACGTCGGCGCGAACAGTCGGGTCGATCCTGAGGCCGAACTGCTGGGCGAGGTCGTGATCGGCGATGAGGTGGTCATCGACCGTGCGGCAACGATCCGCGACAGTGTGATTCTCCCCCGCACCTACGTGGGCGAACTGGTGGAGATCGGCAATGCAATCGTCGCCAACAACCAGCTGATGCGGGTCGATACGGGTGCCCTGCTCACGATCAGCGAGGCGTTCCTGCTCGGCAGCCTGGACGCGACCGGGACGCGAGCGCGCGTCTCGCGCTGGGATCGGTTGGCGGGTGTCCTGTTGCTGATCTTATCCTTGCCGCTGTGGCCGTTGGCCATCGCGGCGGCGGCCTTGTCCGGTCGGGGGCCGCTGATGGCGAGTCGCGAGTGCGTGGGTAATCGCGCGGCGTTCCCCGGCGGGGATGCCGCGGCGCGACGATTCAAAGCGAAATACTGCAATACCGCCATTCCCGTGCTGCGTCACCTGCCGGGCCTGCTCGCGGTGATTCAGGGCGATCTGCGGCTGGTCGGTGTTTCGCCCCTGACACCGGAACAGGATGCTGAGCGCTCGGAGGACTGGCAACGGGTCCGTGATCAGGCGCCGGTCGGCCTGCTGGGACCTACCCAACTCACTTTGACGGATGACGCGCCGTTGGAGGAGCGTCTCCTGAGCGACGCCTTTTATGCCCAGACACGCACCTGGCGCAAAGATATGGGATACCTGCTGAGTGGTGTGCGGATGCTGTTCAACGGCGACGCCTGGCGCCGCCGCCTGTGAGCGGGCGGGTTTCCCGGGAAATTCGAGAGAAAGGTCCAGTTGGTGATCGAGACACGAGAGGGCAAGAGATGGAACAGCGAACTGATCGACCCGCCGGCACTGGCTTCAAACCCAAGGTCGCCATCGCCATGCGCTCATACAATGACCGCGGCGTCATTCGCGGGACCCTGGAGATGATCCGGCGGCAGACCTATCGGAATTTCGAGCTTTGGAATTTCGACTCGACCTCGACCGACGGCACCTTCGACATCATCAAAGAATTCAACGACACCCACCACATCCGCCGCAATGACAGCGCGTCCTATAACCCCGGCACGGTGCTCAACGAGGCGGTGCGCTCGGTGGGGGGGGAGGTCGTCGTCTTCATCAACTCCGACGCCACACCCGAGGGGGAGGACTGGCTGGAGCAGCTGATCGCCCCGCTCGCCGACCCCAAGGTCGGTGCGGTCTACGGTCGTCAGACGGCGCGGCCGGATTGTCGCTCCCTCTTCGTCAAGGATACCGAGCGTGCCTTCGGCGACGGGCGTGAGGCCGCCACCTGGGTCCATTTCTTTTCCATGGCCAACTGTGCGGTCCGGCGCGACATCCTTGAGCGGTTTCCGTTCGAGCCCCGAATCCAATACTCCGAAGATATCGAGTGGTCGTACCGTTTGCGCAAGGCCGGGCTTGCGATCCGCTATGTGGCCGCGGCGCCCGCCACCCATTCACACAATTACACGCTACGCCAATCCTTCAAGCGCCAGTTCGGGGAGGGCAAGGCCGAGGCCTGGATCTTCCACGCCGGCGAGCTCAATACCTCTTTTCTCCGCTACTGCGTGCTGCCGTTCGGTATGGAGGTCTTGCGCGACCTGCGCTGGGCCGCGCAGCAGGGTTCGCTGGATGCGCTCGTTCATACGGTTCCGCTGCGCGCCGTCCAGAAGTGGGGCCGCTGGCGCGGACTTCTGGAAGGCCGCAGAACCGCTACCGCTCACTGAAACCGGGAGAAGCTGATGCCGCTCGCTGAGACCGGAATCGCCCCGGCTGACCGTCACCGCTTCACGTTGGATGGCGCTGCCGCGGTCGAGGTGGACTTTGCCATCCTGCGCCTGTGGCGGCGTTACGCTTGACTCTTGGAGCCCCCTGATGCGTTGGATACTGAACATCGCCAGCAATTACCTGCGGGTCGTCGTCGGGATCGCGGTGATGTTCTTCCTCATCCCCTTCCAGGTCACGCACCTTGGCCTGGACCTGTTCGGGCTCTGGTCCCTGATCTTCGCCGTGGTCGGGCTCTTTGGCCTCCTGGATCTCGGCTTCGCCACCGCGGCCATGAAGTATGTCGCCGAACTGACGGCGAGCGGGGATCACGCCGCGCGCAATCAGGTCCTGTCCACCCTGCTGGTGGTCTACACGGGGCTCGGGCTGATTTGCCTGGTCCTGGTGGCCATCCTGGCGGGTCCGGCCTCGGGCTGGTTCGCGCTGAGCCCCGACCAGGCCGACCCCTTCACGCTGGCCCTCTGGCTGCTGGGAACCGTGGTCGCCATCAACTTCCCGGCCAGTCTGATCAAGGCGATCCTCATCGGCAGCGGGCGGATGCACCTGGTCAACGGGATCGAGCTGGTCACCACCCTGGTCAACGCCGCGCTGATCGTGATCCTGCTCTCCGCCGGCCTCGGCCTGGTGGGCATGGCCATCGCCACCGCCGTGACCATGCTGCTCGGACCCGCGGTGATGCTGCCGCTGGCCATCCGCCTGACCCCGGGGCTCGCGGTCTCGCCGCGGCTCTTCAGCCGCTCACGGGTGCGCGAACTGCTCGGCTTCTCCGTGTATTTCTTCATCGCCAACGTGGCGGTCCTCATCATCCTGCGCATGGACCCGGTGGTCATCAAGATGTTCCTGCCGCTTACCGCGGTGGCCGTCTATGCGGTCGGGGCCAAGATCGCCGAGTACACCTATCTGCTCAATAAGCAGTTCTCCAACGCCCTGATGCCGCTGGTGTCATTGTCAAAGGGGGCCGGGGATGCGGCCACCGTGCGGCGGGTCCTGGTGGACGGGACCCGCTTCCTGCTGGCCATCGCGGTACCCTTCGTCGCCCTGCTCCTGTTCTACTCCGAGCCCTTCGTCATCCACTGGATGGGGGAGGCATTCGCCGAGTCCATTCCGGTGCTGCGCATCCTGCTGGTCGCGATGCTCCTGGCCAGCGTTCAGCTCAATGCGGCCAATGTTCTGGGGATGACCGGCAAGCACCGTTTCGTCGCCTTCGCCATGGGCGGCTCGGCGCTGCTCAACCTCGTCTTGTCGATCGTGCTGGTCCAGTTCTTTGGCCTCATCGGGGTGGCGCTCGGGACCCTGATCGCCACCTTCCTGGTGGAGTTCACCCTGGTGGTCCCGCGCGCCTGCCGCGACCAGGGGCTGCCGCTCGCCCGGTTCGTTCGCCAGGCGATCTGGCCGCCGCTGCCGGCCCTGGTCCCGGCCCTGGGAACCGCCTGGCTGCTGGCCTACTGGCAGCCCATCACCGGGTTCACCTGGATCTTCCTGGAGGGGGCGGTGAGTGCGCTCGTCTACTTCAGCGTCTTCTACTGGACCGGCCTGGTCGCCGCCGAGCGGGACCTGATCGCCGGGAAGCTGCGCCGCACCTTGGCGTCGCGGCTGGCCTGATCCGCCCCGTCCACCCCAACCCCAACACCCATCAGGAGCCGTCATGCCGGGACCTCTGAGTATCGTCCGCCGGACCATCGAGGGCCTGCGCCTGGGCTGGTATCGGGCCCGCCTCGGGGCATTGGGGCCCGGCTGTCACATCGACCCCGGGGTCAGCCTCCAGTACCCGGGACGCATCCGCCTCGGCGCCGGGGTGGGTATCGGGCGCAACGCAACGCTACGCGCCAACACGGACGCCAATCCGGGCATTGCGCTCGCCGCGGGGGTGTCCATCAACGACGCCGTGGTCATCAACGCCAACCGCGGCTTCGTCACCCTCGGCGAGGGTTCCTGGCTCGGCCCCTTTTGTTTTGTGTGCGGCAACGGCGGTGTGACCATCGGCCGCAACGTCCTGGTCGCCGGTCACAGCACCATCAACACCGTCTCCCACACCACGACGCGCTGCGACATCCCCATCAACGACCAACCCGTCCTGACCGACCCGGTGGTGATCGAGGACGACTGCTGGATCGGGCTTAACGCCGTCATCCTGCAAGGGATCACCCTGGGACACGGCTGCATCATCGGGGCCGGCGCCGTGGTGACCCGCTCCATCCCGCCCTGGTCCATCGCCGTGGGCGTCCCGGCGCGGGTGGTGGGGCGGCGCCCGGGCGCGCCGGAACCAACAGGGGAGGCGAGATGAAGATCGTCCAGGTTCCCCGGCGCTTCGTGTTGTCCGAATGGGGCGGCACCGAGACCACCATCCTCCAAACCAGCCGCGCCTTGCAGCGCGCCGGACACGAGGCGGCGATCTTCACCAGCCTCGCCCTGTCGAACCAGCGTCGCGAGACCATCGCGGGGGTGGCGGTGCGGCGCTTTCCCTACAGCTACCCCTTCTTCGGCCTCAGTGCCGACGACCGTCGCGACATGGACAAGAAGGGCGGCAACCTGCTCTCGCTGTCCCTGCTGTTCGGCCTGCTGCGCGAGCCCGGGGTGGACCTGATCCATGCCCACACCGGCAAGCGCGTCGGGGGCGTGGTCCGCACCGCGGCCCGGCTGCGCGGCATCCCCTATGTGGTGACCCTGCACGGCGGCTACTTCGCGGTCCCCAAGGGCGAGATGGACCAGATGCTGGCCACGATCCGCAACCGCCCGGAGTGGGGTCGCGTCTTCGGCGCTCTGCTCGGCGCCCGGCGGGTGCTGCAGGACGCCGCCGCGGTGATCTGCGTCGGCGGCGATGAATACGCCGCGGCCACGGCCAGTCTCCCCGGACAGCGGGTGGAACTGATCCCCAACGGGGTGGACTGCGATGCCTTCGCCCAGGGCGACGCCGCGGCCTTCCGGGCCGCCTACGGCATCGCTGCCGATCGGCGCATCATCCTGTGCGTCAGCCGGATCGACTACCAGAAAAACCAGATCGGCCTGGTGGAGTCCCTGGCGACGGTGGCCGCCCGGGTCCCGTCGGTCCACCTGGTCCTCCTCGGACCTGTCACCGTGGCGGGCTACCACGAGCGGCTGCTCGCCCGGGTCAAGGACCTGGGACTGACCGACCGAGTCACCCTGATCCCGGGGCTGCGCCCGGACGACCCCCAGCTCCCGGCCGCCTACCACGCCGCCGAGGTCTTCTGCCTGCCGTCCCTGCACGAGCCCTTCGGTATCGTGATCCTGGAGGCCTGGGCCGCTGGCCGACCGGTGGTCGCCGCCCGGGTCGGGGGCATCCCCTCCTTTACGACCGACGGGGCGGATATTGTCCATGCCCAACCCGGTGACACCGCGGATTTGGCGGCCCGGCTGATCCAGGTCCTGGACGACCCGCAACTCGCCGGGCGCATCGCCGCGGCGGGGCAGGCCAAGGCCAGGCGCGACTATGCCTGGTCGGCGATCGCCGCGCGGCTGGTTGATATCTACATGGATCTACCACGGGGGACGCGGAACTGATGGTTGTCAAGAGCAGCGGACTCCGGTTAACTGCTAAGAGGTACGACCGATCCTGCGTAGTATCTAAGACATAGAGAATGGGGCGAGCGCGCTCAATTCAGACATCAGGCCACCAAGTCCTTTAGGTCCTGCAGGAACCATTATCATGAAAAAGAAAAATGTCGACAAGCCATACATTGAAAGCCGGATAGATGATTGGCTAAAACGGATAGACTCACTTTACCGCGAGGTGGAGCGTAGCCTATCTGATAGCAATAATGTAACATGCGACACATCAAGAAAGACCACCATGAACGAAGAACAAATGCAAAAGTTCAACGTTTCAAGCGTTGATGTCCCTATACTTGACTTGCGAAGAGACAACGAGCTATTGGCAACCTTTAAACCAGTTGGCCTCTGGGTTCTTGGAGCAAATGGTCGAGTGGATATTCTTTCTGAGAAAGGTGCTTACATCCTGGTGGATGGATCTGACTTCGGGGATAAGGCGGATTGGAAGATTTATACGCCAAACAATCGCAAGACGGCGGAGAAGCTCAGTCGCTCATTCATCGAACAACTGGTGAAGTGAGATGGCCATATTCGACGATCTGGAGGGCCAGTATAACTCTATCGACAATCAGTACGCGACTGGGGAGTTTCAGGCATCGAGAAGCGGGGCGACAAGAAAAGAGGCTGAATTTCGCAAGAAGCGAGAAATTAACGATCAAGCGTATTTTTTGTTCATGTTTTCCAGATTGGAGGACCGCGTCAATCAGGAAGCGGAGAAGCTCATAAAAAGAAAGACGACCTCGAGAGCCTCATGGAAGCAAAAAGCGCCATGGGACAACCTACCTAAAGAGGTCAAGGATATCCCCTTCAAGAATCGACTGGCCTTGCTCGCGGAAAGAGGGAAGCAAGACTTCAATCTCATATCTGATTATTACCTTGAGCGAAACTCGATTGCGCACGGCGGGGGCTTCAAGAGGCCGATCAATATGCCGGACGCTATTGCAAACTTCATCCGGCTATACAAAGCCATAAGGGCATAGCGATTGAAAAGGCCATCAAGGAATCGAAGAAATGAAAGATAGCGCGCGATACGCCAAGATTGTGGCCTGGTCAGAGGAAGATCATTCTGGTCCCGCATTACGCATCCTGCACGTCCACGAACGGGCCGGGTTCTATGGCGGCGTCGAACAGATCCTCTACGACACCGCCCGCGGACTCGTGGCGCGGGGTTGGCCCCAAGGGCTGCTGCACGCCGACCCCGAGCCCCAAGCCGATTACCTGGCCGCCTTCGAGCAGTCCGGAACCGGCGACGACCTGATCGCCGCCTTCGCCCCGGACATCCTGTTCCTGCACAAGCTCGAGGACCCGGCGCGGGTGGCCGAGCTGGCCCGCCGCTACCCGACGGTGCGCATGGTCCACGATCACGACCTGGTGTGCCTGCGTCGGCACAAGTACTTTCCGCTCAGCGGCCGGGTCTGCGACCGGGCGGCGGGGTCGGCCTGCTACCTCAACCTGTGTTGCGTGCAGCGGGCGGCGCCGGGGTCCGCCCTGCCTATCGCGCTGAAGGGTCTGGGCGGGGTCAGGGCGGCCATCCGCGCCCATCGGGAGGTGCGCGCGCTCATGGTGGGCAGCCGCTGGATGGCGCGGGAACTGGTAATGAACGGTCTGGTCCAAGAGCGGGTGGTCATCGTCCCGCCCATCCCCGCGGCCCTGGCCGCGGCCGGGCCGATGCCGCCGTCCGGGGAGCCGGAGGTCCTCTACGTGGGCCAGGTGATCCGCGGTAAGGGGGTGGACCTGCTGCTGAAGGCCCTGGCCGGGGTTCCCGGCGACTGGCACGCCACCGTGGTCGGCACCGGTAACCACCTGGACGGCTGCCGCGCCCTGGCCGGGGACCTGAAGATCGCCGAGCGGGTGACCTTCGCCGGCTGGGTTCCGCATGTCGCGCTGGAGCCCTACTATGCCCGCGCCGCCGTGTGCGTCGTCCCCTCGCGCTGGCCGGAACCCTTCGGTATGGTGGGGGTGGAGGCCATGGCCCGGGGGCGCCCGGTGGTCGCCTTCGCGGTCGGCGGCATCCCGGACTGGCTCACCGACGGGGTGACCGGTATCCTGGCTCCGGCGGCGGACACGGCGGCCATGGGCACCGCCATCACCGCCCTGCTGGGGGACCCGCAGCGGGCCGCCGACCTGGGCCGGGCGGGGCTCGAGCGGGTGCGGGCGCAGTTCCAGCCGGCCCATTACCTGGACCGACTCATGCAAATTCTGGGGGACGCGGTATGAAGATCGGCATCTCCGCCTTCGGCACCGACGGCGGCAAGTCCGGCATCAGCCAGTACGCGGCCAACGTGGTCGGGCGCCTCATCGACCTGGCGCCGCAACACGACTTTGTCGCCTTCATCAACCGCGCCGACGCGACTTGGGTTCAAACCTGGCACCCGCGCCTCGAGGTGATCGCCCTGCCGGACTGGACCGGCCACCCGGTAGCGAGCATCTTCTGGCACCTCGCCGCCCTGCCGCGGCTGCTGCGGCGCCACGGTTGCGACGTGGTCTTCATGCCCGCGGGCAACCGGCGGCTCGCCTGGTCTTACGGGGTGCCGAGCGTCGGCACGGTGCACGACTTCTCCCAGCTCCACGTCCCGCAGAAATACGATGCGGCGCGCATGTTCTACATCATGCGCGTCCTGCCGCGCATGATGCGGCGACTGACCCGGGTGATCGCGGTCAGCGAGTCCACCCGCCGCGACCTGGAGTCCTTCGCCCGGGTCCCGCGCAGCCGCATCCGGATCATCTACAACGGGGCGGATCTGAAGCGCTTCACCCCGCGTCCCCGCGCGACGGCTCGCGCCGAGCTGCCGCCGGGCCTGGCGATCCCCGATCCCTACGTGCTCTACATCGCCCGTCTGGAGCACCCGGGCAAGAACCATGTCAGGTTGCTGGAGGCCTTCGCGGCGCTCAAACGCGACACCGCGTTGCCCCACAAACTGGTCCTGGTGGGAGGGCGCTGGGGCGGGGCCGAAATCATCGAGGCACGGGTGCAGGAACTGGGGTTGGCCGATCAGGTGGTCTTCCCCGGCTTCGTACCCGACGCGGCGATCCCGGCGCTCTATGCCGCCGCGGAGGCCCTGGCCTTCCCGTCGCTGTTCGAGGGGTTCGGCATCCCGGTGCTGGAGGCCATGGCCAGCGGGACCCCGGTGTGCGCGGCCGATACCTCGAGCATTCCGGAGGTGGTGGGGGACGCCGGGCTGCTCTTCGACCCCCTGGACGTGCCCGCCATGACCGCGAGCCTCATCCGCCTGCTCCAGGACCAGGAACTGCGCCAACGCCTGATCGCGGCGGGGCTCGAGCGGGCGTCGCGCTTCACCTGGGACGCGGCCGCCACGGCGGTGCTGGAAGAACTGGAGGCCGCCGCCGCCCCATGACTGCGCCCCCCCCGAGCGCCCTGGTCATCGCCATGACCCTTGCGGCCCTGACCAGTGCCGTCCCACTGGGGGGCTGCGCGACCCGCCATCTGGATTGCAGTTCCGGGGCCAGGCTGTTCACGCTGGGACCTGATCCCTGCCGCTACATCCCCCCCGGGGCCTCCAACGAGCTGGTTGAGATCGGTTCCTCGCCGACCGCGGCCGCCATTTATGTCGACGGTACCTATGTCGGCAAGACACCGCTCAAGCGCTATCTGTGGTTCTCCAGCACCACCCATGCCGTCACTGTGGTCGCCGAACCACTCTACCCAGGCCAGGCCCGCCAGGAGCAGCGTCTGCGGGTCCCGCCCCTGCCCGGACGCCTGACCTTCTTCATGAATAACCCGGCCAAGTCAGATGATCCTGCGGCCCTGGTCCGCTAGTGTCGGCCGGTCGGCGCTCCGCGTGACTTTCCTCCCGACAGACCTGGCATAATGACATCGGCCTGGCACGCTAACGCCGGTTCACACGCTGATTTACTTGAAAATCAATTCGCCGTTCTCGATATAGCGCATTTATCATGTCGGCTGACCTCGCGGTACACACGGGACAGAACCTTGGCATGACCAGTGTTTTAACGCAACACCTGAGCGCGCACAATCCACCCGCGCCGCCCTTCGACAACACGCGTGACACGCGCTTTTTCTTCGCGTCGGCGGGACATGCGGAAGCCCTGTCACGCCTGCTGTTTCTCGCCGAGGACCGCAATATGGGCATGGGCCTGCTGACCGGGGAGATCGGCTCGGGCAAGACCATGCTGCGCACCGTCCTGCACGCCCGCCTCGCCCCCGCGACTCATGCCCGCGTCAGCATCGAGAACAGCCTGCTCGGCTTCGATGATCTGCTGCTTGAGATCCTGAGCCAAATCCAGGGCCAGCGCCTGCGCGCCGCGGACTATCCGGACCGCTACAGTCGCCTGGCCGCCTTCAAGCGGCTGCTGACCGAGCAGATCGCCGGGCAGGACCGTCACCTGGTCATCCTCCTGGACGAGGCACAGCAACTCGACCTGAACTGCCTGGACGCCGTCAAGGGGTTGACCAACATCGCCTCGGAGCGCCAAAATTTCCTCACCGTCATCCTCATCGGCCAGCCGGAGTTGCGCGAGCGGTTGCGCCGCCTGCCCCAGGTGGATCAGCGTGTGAGCCTGCGCTTTCACCTCGCGGCCATGACGGCGGACGAGACCCGGGAGTACGTGTGCCACCGCCTCCAGGTCGCCGGCTATCAGGGCGAACTCCCATTCGACCCGGCGGCACTGGACGCCCTGTTTCGCGCCAGCCAGGGCCTCCCACGCGAGGTCAACCGCATCTGCAAGCTCGCACTGGAGCACGTCTTGGCCGCGGGGCTGAGGCACTTCACCGGGCCCGCGATCACGACCGTAGTGGATGACCTGCGCCGCCATGGTGGCCTGTTCGATGCCGGGGCCGATCCGCCGTGACCCCGGAGTTGCGTATCCGCGACAGCCTCGCGGGGCAGGGTGGACGCGGGCCGCAGGGCGCATCGCCGGACCCGGCGGACGCACGCGCGCGTGACGCGGGGCCCCACGCAGACCCGGGCGAGATCGCCTGGGACCTGGTTGAGCCCCCGCTCGACCTGGGCCCGGTGCTGGACCCACCGCAAGACCGCGACGAGGCCCCCATGCCCTTCCCCGGCTTTCCGGGAATGGGCGGCGAGGAGGCGGAGCCACCCAAGGGCCCCGGCCTGGACCTGGAGCGCCTGGCCCGCGGCATCCTCAAGCGCATCTGGCTGGCGATCGCGATCGCGCTGCCCATCGCTGGCCTGTTCCTGGTCGCCGCGGTCACCCAGGTCAAGCCCAAATGGCAGGCGACGGCCGCGGTCATCCTGCACCCCCGCCAGGACCAATTCTCGCTCGGCGGGTCCAAGCCGTTCGAGCTGCAGAACTACAATCTCAAGACCCTGCTCGATACCGTCAAGCTGCCAAGCTCCCTGCAGGCGGTGTCCGACGCGCTCGGGCTCAAGGTCGCGCCGCGCACCCTGAGCCCCGCCATCGGGATGAACATCACCAAGGACTCCAACGTCTTTCAGATCACCGCGCTATGGAAGGACCCGGCGGTCGCCGCCAAGATTGCCAATCAGGTCGCCGAACTGCTGGTGAGCCGCAGCCGCGACCTGCGACGCGAGGAGGCCGAAGGTGCCCACGCCAACTACAGTGCCCAGCTGGCGTCTGCCCGTGAGCAATTGGATGCCGTTACCGCCGAAATGCGCACCTTCAAGGAGAGCCGCCAGGTCTCCGACCTCAATGCCGAAACCCAGGTCCTGCTGGGCAGCCTGAGCCTCCTGGAGGCGGACCTCAATACCAAGACCGCCGAGGTCAAGGCCTTCAAGGAGGCCCTGGTGGAGGTCGCGAAGGCGGTGAAGGGCGAGCCCGCGATGGTGGTCACCTCCTCCGTCTACCGCAATCCACTCAAGACCCGGCTGAGTGACTACGAATGGCAGTTGCAGGAGGCGCGCAGTCGCTACACGGAGCAGAATCCCAAGGTCATCAAGCTCCAGACCCGGGTGGATGTGTTGAAGCAAATGATTGCCGACAGCAAGGACGAGGGGGCGCCCGAGAACCTCTACTCGGCCAACACCAAGCTGACAGACCTGCAGCTGCGCCAGAGCACACTCACCAGTGACATCCGGGTGCGTGAGGCGCAGATCGGCGCCCTCACCGAGACGATCGCGCAGAGCCGCCGCAAGCTCGCGGTCCTCACCGACGCGGACAAGGAGTTCCAGTTGCTGAAGGCGCGCATGGCCTCGGCGGAGAACCTGGTGGCCGGCCTGGTTGGGCGGGTGGACGAGGCCGCGGTGATGATGCGGCGCAACGAGTCGGCCTTCGATCTGTTCGAGCCGGCCCGCCCGCCCATCGAGCCCACCAAGTCGCCGAAAAAGCTCATTGCCATGGTCGGGGTGATCCTCGGTGGGGGGCTGGGACTCGGCGTGGTGCTGGTCCTGGAGTTGCTGGACCCCCTGCTGCGCACCCGCCGCGACGCCTTGGGCATCCCCGGAATCGAACTCGCCTGGGAGTTCCAGCAGGTCCCCGCGGGCGAACAAGCCCTGGTGGACCCACGGTGGCCAGCGGCCCCGGTCGCGGATCTCTTCCGGCGCCTGATCAACGAGCTCGACACCCAGTTGGAGCCCGCCGACTGGCGCTGTCTGGGGGTGACGAGTGCGGATGCCGCCGCCGGCCGCACCCTGGTCGCGACCAACCTGGCACAGTCCCTGGCGCTGAAGGAGATCCCGGTGATCCTGGTGGATGCGGACCTGCGCCGACTGGCCGGGACCCACCCGGCGACCTTGTTGGGTCGGCCCGCGAACCAACCCGGGCTGCGTCAGGCCCTGTCCGGCGAGGCCGCGGTGGCCGCCCTGCTGAGCGGCACCGGCACCCCGGACCTCGCCCTGCTCGCCGCCGGGTCCTCGCGCGCTGACCTGGCCATCGAGCACCAGGCCGGGGGCGCCCCGGAGGCCGCCCCGCCGCCCTTCGCCCGCCCCGGGGCGGGGCCGGACCAGCCCACTGCTCTGCGTGCGGACCCCAACCTGGCCGGACTGGGCAGCCGCCAATTCCGCACGATTCTCGATACCCTGCGCCAATCCGGGCGCAACCTGGTGTACGATCTGCCGCCGATCGGCGCCCAAGAGACGGTGCTGGAGGCCGCCGTCAGCCTGGGCGGTCTGCTGCTGGTGGCGCGCAGCGGCCAGACGACGCGCAAACAGTTACGCGAGGCGGCCGAGTTACTGGACGAACGCGGCGCCAAGGTCCGCGGCATACTGGTCACGCACGTTCCCCCGGAGTTGCTGGAGGGGGACCCGCTGTTCGACCCCGCGCCCCCGCGGACCGCCCGGCTCGGCTGGTTGCGCCGTTTACGTCCGCAAGCGGCGGCGCCGACCACACCCGACCCCCAGCCCCCCGATCCTGATCCCCATGCCAGTTGACCGCCGCCGGCCCTTGTCCCCATTCCTGGTCCTGTCCGTCGTCCTGGCGGCAGGCTGCGCCAACGAACCCAAGGCGCCGGGACCCGCGGCCCCAGCCGCGGCAGCCCTGGCCGCGCCCGCCCAGATTGACCAACGCCAAAGCACCGAGGAGCAACTGGCGGAACTCAACCGGGTGGTCGCCGAGACCAGGGTGGTGCCGCGTCTGGGCAAAGGAGACATCCTGAGCATCTCCGTCTACGACGAACCGGAGCTCAGCATCACCGGGGTACCGGTGCGCCCCGACGGCAAGATTTCGTTCCCCTTGGTCGGGGACGTCCAGGCCGAGGGGCGCAGCGTCGATGAGTTGAGCACCGATCTCGCCGGCAGCCTGCGCCAGTACCTGCTCACCCCGCAGGTCACGGTCATTGTGACCGCCTTCAACAGCCTGTCTTATGTCATCAACGGCGAGGTCGTCCACCCGGGTGCCTACCCCCTGGTGACCGATGTCAGCCTCAGCGCCGCGGTGGCCAAGGCCGGGGGGCTCAGCAAGGGGCAGTTTCGGGCCAGCTCGGTGGAGTTGGCCGACCTGACCCACGCCCTGGTCTCCCGCCGGGGCAAGCTGCTGCCGGTGGACTTCGTCCGCCTGTTGCGCCAGGGCGACATGCGTTTCGACGTCGCCATGCAGTCCGGGGACTACATCAACATCCCCTCGGGCCTGTCCAAGGAGGTCTACATCATCGGCGAGGTCAAGACCCCGGCCCTGTTCGGGTTCCGCGATGAGATGCCGATGTCGAAGACCCTGGCCTTGGCCGAGGGCTTTACCCCGGACGCGGACCTCTCGCGCATCCATGTGATCCGCGGGTCATTGAGCAATCCGACCCTGATCGTCACCGACTTCAACAAGGTCATCGCCGGTCAGGCGCAGGACGTGCAGCTCGAGCCCGGCGACGTGGTCTATGTCCCGCCCACCGGTCTGACGGTCTGGGCTCGGATGCTCGATAAGATCGTACCCACCATCACCGCCATCCAGACCGGCATCGTCTTTGGCAATTCGGTCAGCGGGCAAAAATAGCGAGGCGCTTCAGCTAAAGTGCTCAACCGCGAGGAAAGACGAATGAACCCAGTTGCATCGTTGCTTGAGCAAGTCGCCATTATCAATCTGAAGTATCAGAAGATTGAGGAAGCGGCCACGACGTCGTTTAATGTCTTCTCTGTCTTACGCGGCGATGCCGACGAAGTTGGGCTGCACTCACGCTTTATTGCTGAATTGCTGGACCCGAGCGGTTCGCACAAATTGGGAGATCGTTTTCAAACCCTCTTCTTTGAAACCCTCGACGGCCTACGGCCATCACACCAGACATTCCCTGTCGTTCAACGCGAAGTGTCTGGAACCCATGGCCGGATTGATATCCTGATGCGGGGGGGCAACAGTGGCCTGGTGATCGAGAACAAGATTTACGCACGGGACCGGCCACAGCAGCTTCAGAATTATTACGAGTTTCTCAAGTCCAGATACCCGCAGGGGAAACGACGACTTCTCTATTTGACCCTTTCCGGAACTCAACCATGGAATGAAAGCCGGGGAAATGTCCCCGAAACAGAGATTGAGCTGATTTCCTACTCCCCAAACATTCTGGATTGGATGGAAAGGTGCGTGCAAGCGTCTTACCAAATACCCCATTTGCGGGAGTCGCTTATCCAGTACATCTCCCTGGTCAAGAAACTCACCGGTCAAACGCTATCCGAGGGGCACAAAGTGGACATGATGAACCTGCTGCTTCAAGGCAACAACCTGGAGTCGGCACTGACGCTGGAAAAAGCGGTTGAAAAAGCAAAGATCGAGGTCCAAAGGCTAGTGTGGCAGGACCTCCTCCAAGAGCTTTCCCGCAAAGGCTATGATTTCAATTTTGTAGACCAGTATTTTTCCAAAACGGACGTGAGTTGTTGCAAAGACTTCTATGCCTCACGAAATAGAGCGAAGTGGTATGGGATCGAGTATAAGGTAGCCGATTACGATGATTATAGTGTTCACCTCTACCTCGCAGTTGAGGACAATCTGTACTACGAATTCACTGCGGCAAAAAAGAACGAACGAGGGGAATACGTGCGAGGCGGATATGCGCAAGAGGTCACAAGGAAGTATCCGTGGCTGCAGAATGTTATCGCGTGGCTCACCGAGTGGAAGGAGACACCTGGGGAAGGCTGGGCATTTGCGTGGAGGCATACGGACCCGAGGGTCAACTTCATGAATTTTCACGAAGCCTATGCCGCGAAGCTTACAAATCCTGATGAGAGAAAGAAATGGGTGGGGGAGGTCGCCGCGGAGCTTATTCGTTTAATTGTCGAGTTCCGGGCCGAAGAGGCGAAGATCTCCAATGCGCGACCGAATGTCGACGCGCGTCTGCTCACGGAAGATGCGGTCAGTTGCATACCGACCCCAACGGGGTCGGACATACCAGCCCAGGGCAACGCCCTGGGTTAGCGTTGTTTTTTCGGTCCAGCCCTGAAAGGGCGTGACATAACGGCGGGGTTCCTTATGTCACGCCCTTTCAGGGCTGGGTCTGTTATGCGTCATACCCAGGGCGTTGCCCTGGGCTGGTATGTCACGCCCCTTCGGGGCTTGAGCGGCGCAAGATCAAACGAAATAAGATAATAGTAGCGAGTCAGAAATAAATTCAACAACGAATACAATCGTTGTCGTTGTCCTAATCGTGGTCGGATTATTCGATTACGACAACGACAACGACAACGACAACGGCCCCTGGCTGCCGACCTATTTGCGGCGTTTGAGGATCCGCGTCAGCCGTACCCGCGGCCCGTTGAAACAACGCAGGCCGAACTTGTGGGTGAAATAGGTGGGCCACGCCGCCGCCACGTTGCGCTTCACACCGGCCCGGTCGCAGATATCCTGCAGGATGGCGATCATCCGCTGACGATGGGGGCGGAACTTGTCGATCGTCCGCTGCCGGATTTCGACGGGAGTCAGGGCACAACCCTTCATCGCCTCTACGCCCTCCCGGACCGATTCGGTACTGTCGTCTGCGATGTACGCATAGGCTGGCTCGAAAAAAGCGTCCCGGCCGCCTAGGTTGCGGGTCGAGACCAATGGGCGCCCGGACAACAGATACTCGGCGCTGACGAACATCGCCCCCTCTTCCGCCGATAGACAGAGCCCGCAACGGGCCTCGCAAATGGCGCGCGAGACGAAGCGGGAAAAGACCTTGCGCTTCCAGCTTGCATGGGGGAACTGGCGCATGACCTCGGCGAAATAGGCCGCCTCCTGCGGCGAGTGATCCCCGATCAGGCGCAGGGACGCCACCCCCAGGGCCAATTGATGGCGCTTGAAGGGGGTGATACGGGCAAGGTAAACGGCATCGTATTTGACGGGCCGGTCGTAGATACGGTAATGACCCTCGTCGAGAAAGGCGTTCTGATGGCAATACTCGGCGCGCAGGCCGAGGCCAGCGATCAGGCCGACCTCGCGCTCGGAATTGCACAGGAACACCATCTGCGCCTGCGGACAGAGACGGCTGACCTCGGCCGCCTCCCGCGCCACCTCAGCGGCGCGCTCCGGCGTCTCCCGGTGCCAGCCAAACTGGAACAGCAGGTGTGGTTTGGCACCGCCCAGGGCCTCGAGGATCGCGTCGCGATGTGTGATGAAGTCCTCGAAATAACTGATGACCACGGTCGGCTCGCGAAAAATCACGTAGACCGGAAGGGCGTCGCCCTGGATGAGTTGCTTGATGAACTTGGCGGTCTGCGCGATCATATGATGTGAGCCCGAGTGCTGGTTTACCGCCATGGTACGCGCGGGTCCTGCCGCTTTCAACACGGTCCGCGGCCCTGCCGCGCCCTCGCCGTGCGGCATCCGCCGACTGCTTCTGTCCCCGGGCCGGTTGAGACGCTGTGCACTCGGGCGTAAGATTCGGTATCTGCGCGCGCCCGTCCGGCACCCTCCGGCGGCGAGCCAGTCCGCAGCAGCACGCCGCCCAACGACCGACGGGTACCGCAGTTGACGCTTCCGCCCGAAATTTTCGGCGAGCCGATCCAAGCCAAGCAGGTGATCTTCGCGGGCTTGACGGTCGGCTTCCTGGCCTTCGCCATCCCGCTGGCCATCAAGCACGCGTGGATGGACCGCGTCTGCATGGCCGGGATCTGGTTCATGGCCATCAATCCGGTGAAAATCACCCTCTTCAGCTATACGCTGTATCGCGGCGATATCCGCGGTCTGGAGTTCGGCGTTACCGATTGGCTCGCCATCACGATGATCGTGGCGATGCACAAGGCGCCGCGCTGGCGCCAGCGCAAGCTCTACACGCGCAATCCCAACGAGGTGTTGCTGGTCCTCTACCTCGTCTATTGTACCTTCACCATCGCCACGGCCCTGATTCCGCAGTTCGCCGTCTTCGGCCTCAGCAAGATCGTGCGCGCCTACGCGACCTTCTGGGTCGCCTACAACTTCATTCGCAGCGAGGACGACCTGCGCTTCGTCATCTGGGCGGTGGTGGGGATGACATTTTACAGCTTCTTCCAGGTTCTGATGGACAAGTATACCCGCGGGGTCTTTCCGCCGCGCGGCTCCTTCGACCATCAAAATGGCCTGGCTACCTTCCAGAACATTCTGAATTTTATCATCTTTGCCGTCCTCATGCAGGACAGCGAGAAGCTCTTCGACAAGCGCACCCTGATCTATTGGGCCGGACTCGGAGCGGGGGTCCTCACCAGTGTCGCGACCCTCTCGCGCGGGGGCATGGCCACCACGGTCATGGGCTTCAGCATGATCATCGCCATGACCTTTTTTCTCAAGCAGAAAGCGGTCAAGATCAAGAAGAAGTTCGCGGCCATCGGATTGATGGTGATACTCTCCATCCCGGCCTTGGCCGTCATCCTGCCGCCGATCATTCAGCGCTTCCAGACGGCCCCGGAGGAGTCCGGGGAGTCGCGCCACGGGGCCAACATTGCGTCGGGCCACATGGGCCATGACTATTTCTTCGGTGTGGGACTCAACAACTACTCTTATGCGATCAACTACATGCCCTACGGCGAGGACCTGTCCCCCCTGGATCGCGGCATTGCCCACCACATTTTTTGGCTCCATTATGCCGAACTGGGTATCATCGGGGTTACCCTCTATACCCTGCTGACCGCCGGCTTCATGTTGATCGCTCTGCGTTTTATCCTGAAACGCCGGGACAGTCTCGAACGGGTCTTCGCCATCGGGATCCTGACCGCCTTTATCATCAATTGGCTCGTCGGTACCCTCGAGTGGAACTTCCGCACCATCCAGATCACCCTGACCTATTTCATGCTCGCCGGCTTTGTTACCTCCCTGGACCGGGTCGAGCGCGAACGGCTCACGCGCGACCAGGATCAGAAGAATCGCCTGACCATGGCGTACCTGGCGATGACCCAGCGCCGGGGCCGACCCGGGCCAACGGCGTCGCGCGCGCGCAACCGGCCCGCCGACGGACCCCGTCGGCGCTGAACTGCCCCATCCCGCCAACCACCCCGCGGAGAGACGAATTGCGCGACCCATCCCTCGACCTGCTCAAGGGCATCGCCTGTGTCATGATGGTCCTGGCACACACCCAACTGCAGCTCGATCTGCCGTCCAAGGCTCTGACCTTTCTCGGCAGTTTCACCCCCATCCTGTTCTTCGCCGTTTCCGGGATCACGGCCCACTTCCAGGCGCGCAAATACCCGGTCGTCGGGATCATCGTCACCTATGCCATGATCTTTCTGCTGGGCTTGAGCTTCACCCCCATGGCCCGGGAGAACTTCACCAATTTCTGGGTCCCGTTCGATATGGACATACTCCAGATCATCGCCGTGGGCGTCCTGACCCTGTACCTGGTGCAGCGTTTTCTGAACCCAAGCGCCTGGTTTCACCTCGGCGCAGCGATCGGCATCTTCGCCCTCAAGCTCGTCACCGACCCCCTGCGTGATACCTGGTGGATGGCTGACCTGGCCTACGTCTTCGTGGAACCGGGCAACTTCGTGATCATCCCCTGGCTGTTCCCGTTCTTTCTCGGCATGTTCTGCTACCTTGCACCCAACCGGCATAACCTGTGGCTCGCCGGGTCGGCATTGCTTGCGATGGGCGCGGCCTGGGGGGCAGGCGTTACGCTGGGAATCGACAACCGCTGGGACATGACCATCGGCTATTTCCTGTTCTCCCTGTTTCTGACCTCCCTATCCTTCTATATCGCCCGCCGATGGTCCGCAACATTTGCCACAGGGGTATTGGCCCCATTGCTCTGGCTGGGTAAGTCCTCATTCCTCTTTCTCTATGTCCACATGGGCGTCATTTGGCTGGTGCGCCACTATACCGAGGGGATCTGGGGAACTTATTGGATTTGGCCCGCGGTCGGGGCGGCATCGATGCTCCTGATATGGGTGCTCCCGCCACTGTTCGGGGCCCTGCGCATCCCGGCCGTCATGGCCCGGTTCCCGGCCTGGATTCTACTGCTGGCGCTGGTTCTTGGCACGCCGTTGGTCTTGCCCGCCGGGGCGCCGCTCGTCCTTACCCAGCTCGTCTTAGGGCTGATCTTCTCTTTGTACTACGCCGCCCTGACCCAGGAACTCAAAGGGCTCGCCTGGCCCGCGGTACGTCCGGCACAGGGGGGTTGAGATCATGGCACAGAAGCAACGCGACGTCGTCGGCAGCCGGGACGCCTGGGTCGATTACGCCAAGGCCATCGGCATCGTCCTGGTGGTCTATGGTCATGTCGCGCGCGGGATATTCAACGCGGGCATCCCACTGGACGTGCCGCTCTATCAGTTGGTGGACAGTATCGTCTACAGCTTCCACATGCCGCTGTTCTTTTTCCTCTCCGGACTTTTCTTCTTCCACTCCCTGCACCGGCGCGGCCCGGCGGCGCTGGCGGCGAACAAGATCGACACCATCCTCTACCCCTATGTCCTGTGGTCCCTGATCCAGGGGTTGACCGAGGTCTGGCTTGCCGGATACACCAACGGCAACGTGAGCCTGACCGAGGTCCTCTCGCTCTGGAACCCGCGGGCCCAGTTCTGGTTCCTCTACGCCCTGTTCCTGGTGATGCTGACCGCCATCCTGGTCTACCGCCGCGAGAGTCGCTTCTTCCTCTGGGGGCTGCTGGCCATCTCGGCCCTCGCCTATGTCTTTCAGGCCGCGATCCCCGCGGCGCTGCATTCGGACTATGTCGTCAAGAACTTCGTCTTCTTCGCCCTGGGGGTCTGGTTCATGACGGTCAAGGAGTCCGTGGCCCGGCGCCCTGGATCCTGGGCACTGGCCGGGGTCATTGGATTCGTGGCCGTGCAGTACGGCTTCCACGCCGGACTTGGGCTGGTGCACACCGACAAAGGCATCGCCTCCCTCCTGGTGGCGATCGTCTCGATCCTGGCCGTGGCCAGCCTCTGCATCTGGCTCGCCCGCACCCCGGTGCGCTGGGTTCTGGCCCTGGGGGGGGCCTCCATGGGCATCTATCTCATGCACATACTGGCCGGCAGCGGGGCCCGGATCCTGGTCGGCCGGTTACTCGGGGTCCAGGACGCGATGATTTATCTCCTGGTCGGGTGTCTGGTGAGCGTCCTGTTGCCTATACTGGTCATACGGCTGCTGGGGCGCTTGAAGATCGGGGGGCTGTTCGAGGCGCCGGCCCGGGTTTCAGCCGAGGCCTGGTACCGACGGCGCGTCGGCAGGACGACGCCCTAGCAAGGGTGCAACGGCGTTACCCCGGCTGGTTCGCGGTCCGTGTCGCCCCCCGGTCCTTCCTTGGGCCGGTTGACCCCGAGACCGAAGGGGTCTTGGAGTCGTGGTTTGTTTTTGGTAACGAGCCAGGAATCAAGTTAAACACAACACGATCGTTGTCGTTGTCGTTGTCGTTGTCGTAATCGTAATCGGAGAAGCGATGCAATTTGGCGGCGAGAGAATCCGGGGCGCTACGATAACCTCGATTACGACAACGACAACGACAACGACAACGACGCAACCAGCATCCCCTAACGGACTTGTTTCACTTACTGGTGAACTGTCCCTTAGGTTCAGGTACCAGAAGCTATGATTAACCTTGAGGAGCGGTATCGCCAGGCGTTTGCGCATATCGCCGACATCAAACGAATATTGTGCGCGACCGAGCACGCCTTGAAAGATCAGCGGCCGGCCACGGTATTGGTCACGAGTGCCGCGCCCGGCGAAGGAAAGAGTTTGTTTGCCGCGGCGCTTGCCACCACCGCCGCGCAGAGCGGAAAGTATCGTGTTGCAGCGCTGGATCTCAATTGGGATCGCCCGGCGCTGCATCGGTTTTTCAATCTCGCTATGACCCATTCCGCTGAGGCACTTTGGGCGGCTGAACTGAGCGCTGTCGTGTGTCCTTCCGGGCAGGATTCGCTGGATATACTGACCGCGCCCTGTGACTATGCCGATTGTACCAGGGGCGATGCCCAGGCCGGCGGGACGACCGCTCGACTGATTGGCCAGGCCAAGACGGCTTACGATGTTGTCATCATCGATAGCGCTGCGATCTTTCCGGCCAGTGAAATGATGATAGACCCGGTGATGCTGTCCGGCCTGGCCGATGGCGTCGTGATGGTGGTCCTGACGGCCGCAACCCCCAGGCAGCAGATAAGAAGGGCGCAAAAGATGATGGAGTCCAGCGGCGCGAATATCCTTGGCGTCATCAGCAATCAGTGGAAACTGTCCGCACCATGAGATTTCACTTCAAACGTTATCTCAGAGCACTGCGCGCCCACAGAAAATGGGCCTGGCTGATGGTGTTGCCGTTCAGTCTTTATCTGCTGTTTGCCGCGCTCGATGATGTGCAATTCAGCGTGTCGCAGGCCTTCTCCGGCTACTCCGCCGACATTCCGATTGCCGCGTCCAACAGCCCGGTCGCGACGATCACGCTGGGTAACGTGGTCGCGGAGCCCGAACTCCTGTTTCTCGATGCATTCGCGCTGATGCAATTACAAAAGAGACTGGGGCTTATCGGGGGCGATGGCACTGCGGTGAACGACAACGAGATACGTCGCCTGGCGTACTCGGCCTTGTCTCTAACCGCCACGGGCGGCGCCACGTTGCGCTTGAGCTATGCCGGAAAGGATGCAGCGCGCGGGCGCGTGCTCGTCGCTTTCTACACCGACCGGCTCTTGAAAAGGATCGTCGATGCGACGGCGCGCACCAAACCGGGGGTTACGCCGATGGCGGGCGGATTCCAGGCGGCAGGCGACATGGTCGTCGTCGGCACGCGGGCCATCTGGAGTGCCGATCGGCTGCGGCCGGCCTTGGGCGTGCTGTTTTTATCGGCTGTCGGCGTGTTGGTGATGATCGCCATTTTTGAACTGTCGGATCCATCCTTCAAGTCGGAGCGGCAAATGGCCCGCTACCTTGGGGTGCCGGTGTTGGGTGCGATGCCGGACGCCGGGCGACTGGTACGGACGCTGCCGCAATAGCGGGGACCACCCCAACAACCAGGCCTTGTCGATTAAGCCATAGCGGCTCCCAGCCCAGAGGTTGACGATAATGAATAAGCTAGTGACTGCGGACGGCTGGACCGGCGTGTTATGCGCTCTCGCCTTGCTGGCATGGCCAACCCTTGCCCCACAGGCGGATGCCTGGACCACCCAACCTTTCAGGTACGTCTTTGGCGTGGGCGGCGACCCGGCTGCCGGCGGGCAGCTTGAAGTCATCAACAAGGATCTGACGTTCGACCAGACCGTCCCGCTGGGGTGGCCGGAATACAGTGCCGCAGGTGGTGAGGCGCGGATTGCCGCGGGGGACCTCGACGGCGATGGCAAGGATGAAATTGTCATCGGGTTCGGTGCGGTCGGTCAGGATGGCCTGCCGGGTGGCCGGTTTGAAATCCTCGATGACGATTTTTCCCTTCTGGCGTGGGGCCAGGTCGACTGGCCGGACTACAATGCCGCGAATGGTGAAACACGTCCCGCCGTGGGTGATATCGACGGCGACGGCCAGGCCGAGGTCGTGATCGGGCTCGGGCGCGGCGGAAATGCAATGGTCGCACTGTTTCGCCTTGCGGATCGCTCCCTGACACCGCTTGGCTGGTCCGCGATCGACTGGCCTGAATATGCCCAGGCCAATGGTGAAACATGGCCAGCATTAGGGGATCTCGATGGCGATGGACGCACTGAACTGGTGATTGGTGTAGGGCCGGGCGGGGCCGGGCGGTTTTTTGTGAAAGAGGGCTTTGATGCGGCCCGCCTTGCGGCTGGACAAGACCCGTGGAGCGACGAAGTCGAGGGCAGCCTGTCGTGGGCGGAATATGCCGGCGAGGTTGGCGAGACCCGCCCTGCGGTTGGCGACCTGAGCGGGGATGGAACCCGGCAGATCGTCATCGGCCTGGGCCCGTCCGGCGGCGGTGTCGTCGAGATCTTCGACTACCTTTCGTCCGCGCTGATCGCCAGCGGATCGGTGACCATCGACTGGCCCGAATACAATGCCCTCAACGGCGAGACCCGCCCCGTGATTGGCGATATCGACGGTGATCTGCGGGGCGAGCTCCTGGTCGGCCTCGGCAACGGCGGCGGCGGCTACGTTTATCTTTTCGATGATGCAACGACGCAATTTGTCACGCTCGACCGAGTGCAGGTGGGAGCGCCCGCCGGTGATTCAGGCAACGGTGCCGTCTGGCCAGTGGTCAAACGCGAGGGCCTGCCGCGCGTCTACCAACTGCGCGTATTTCAGAATGGTACCGGCAGCGGTACGGTCGGTGGGGGCGGGCGTTACGTGGCCGGCACGGCCGTCACCGCGACCGCCACCGTCGCGGACGGATCGGCCTTGGCCGGCTGGACCCCGACCAGTTGCGGCGTCGCGTTCGCCCTCACCGCCGATACGACCTGCACTGCCACCTTCACCTTACTCCCCACCTATATCCTCACCGCAAAGCTCAGCGGCAACGGCGCGGTCACCAGCACCCCTGCGGGGATTTATTGCGGGAGCGATTGCGCGGCCGCCTACACCGCCGGCACCGCGGTCGCGTTGTCCGCGTCTGCGTCGATCGGTTACACCTTTGCCGGCTGGAGCGGTGCCTGCACCGGCACCGGGGGCTGTACGGTAGCGATGGGCGCGGCCAAGACGGCCACGGCGTCGTTCAAGGCGATTCCCGGATACGTCGAGCGGGGTATCACGGCGAGTCTCGCCGACGCCTCGCAGCGTCAGTTGCAACCCCTGACCGTAGGGCCGGCGCGGTATCTGGAGACGCGCTCGGCGCGCGCCCTGACCCTGGGCTTCGACTCACTGGATTTGGCCGTCGCCACCCGCGACCCGGCAAGCTATACCCTCAGCAGCCTGGCCGACCCGGCCTATGGCAGCCCCCAGAGCGCGATGCGGGTGGGCGGCGACCGCCAGGCCGTTGGCTTCGACGGTGCCAATCTGCCCTTGGCGCAGACACGGCTGCACCTGCTCTTCGCCTACCCGCTGCGCCCCGGTGTCGACTATCGCCTGGACGCTTGCGCGGCCGTGGGCGGCAGTGCCGATCCGGCGGCGCCCTGTCACTCGCTGCCGGTCCGCTACGACCCGAGCCTGGCCTCAGGTTCCATCCAGGTCGATCAGGTCGGCTATGCCCCGGGAACGACCAAGATTGCCTACCTCGGCAACTGGCTGGGCAGCGCCGGACCCTTGCCGGTGGACGCGACCGGCTTTGAGGTCGTCGATAGCGACACGGGCGAGGCGCACCTCAGCGGCCAGGCCCGCCTCACCGCGTCGGCGGACCCGTGGAGCGGCAATGATGTTTACCAGGCCGACTTCAGTACCCTGGACCGCCCGGGACGCTACCGGCTGCGGGTCCCGGGACTTGGGGTGTCCGACCCCTTCGCGATCGCCGCCGATGTTTACGACGCCCCCTATCGCGCCGCACTACGTCTCTTCTACCACAGCCGCAACTCCACGGCGGTGGTAGCGCCTTGGGCCGACCCGGGCTATGAGCGGCCCCAGGGCGGGGTCCCGCCCGCCATGGACGCGGCCTTCCACGCCGCCGTCGCCGGTTCTCCGCTGAGTGCGGGCAGCAAGACTGACACCGGTCCAACCGCCCGGCACGCGGTCCGCCATGGCTGGTTCGACTCCGACGACTATGGCCAGTACGTACCCAACGCGGCCCCGGTTTGGTATCTGGTGGGCGCCGCCCTGGACCTGGCCCCGCAGCGCTTCGGCGACGGTGACCTGAACATCCCCGAGTCCGGCAACGGCATCCCGGACGTCTTGGACGAACTGGACTGGGGTCTGGATTGGCTGCTCGGGATGCAGGACCCGACCGACGGAGGCGTCTGGTTCCGCGTCGGCAGCCGCACCTGGGACGCGGTGCCGCCCTACCTGATCGCCACCCCGCGCCTGCTGTTTGAAAAGACCAGCCACGCCACCGCCACCTTCGCCGCCGCGTGTGCGCTGCACGCCCGGCTGATCCGGCCTTATCGTCCGGCGCGCGCCGATGAGGCCCTGGCCGCGGCACGGCGGGCCTGGGCCTTCCTCGCGAGCCACCCTGACTGGCCCGCCGAGGGGCAACGTTACCAAAGTCCGACGGGCGTGCGCGCCGTCGACTACTCGGATGCATCAGTCCGCGACAACCGCCTGTGGGCCGCCGCGGAACTGTACCGTACCACCGGCGAGGCGCCCTATCGAACGGCCGTCGAAGCCCTGTTGCCGCTGGTCAAGATCGATCCCACCGCGGGGGTCGGTTTCCAGGACGTTTCACTGGCCGGGCTCTGGGCCTACCTGCTCGCCGAGGGTGAGGGTAAGAATCCGACCTTGGCTACCCAGGCCAGCGCCGCGTTCATCGCGGCGGCAGACTGGCGGGTGCGCAATGCCACCGCGCACCCCTTCCGCGCACCGAGCCATCAGACCATCGGTGTCGTCGGCTGGGGCTCCTTCGGCGTCTCCACCCGCGCCACCTTGCCGCTGCTTCAGGCCTATCGACTCACCGGTAAGACCGACTACCTGGACCGGGCCTGGCAGAGCCCCCACCCGCAACTCGGGGCAAACCCCCAATCATTGAGCTACCTCACCGGGTTCGGCGCCAGGTATCCCCACTTTCCGCTCTCCAAACTCACCAAGAGCGCCGGTCCCGGCGACCCGCTCAAGGGTATCCCGGTTCTTGGGCCCCAGTTCCTGCCCTCCGCTGAGATGGCCGCGATGAACGCCGTCTATTCCCCCCCCGCGCTGGTCGGCACGACGCTGCCCACGGACGCGACCGGATACGCGAAACTCTACCCGGCCCTGCGCCGTTACACCGACGCCCGCGGCCTGCCGCCGATGTCCAAGCCCACGGTGGTGGACTATGCCCAGGTGGGGCTCGCCTTCGGGCTGCTGCGCCGGGCCGGGCTCAAGGAGGAGATCGACACCGCGGGCAAGGTACAACACCTGCTCAGCGTGCTCAAGAACGGCACCGGCAGCGGTATTGTCGGTGGTGGCGGTCGTTATGCGGCCGGCACCGCGGTGACCCCGACCGCGACCGCCGCGCCGGGATCAACCCTCAGCGGCTGGACTCCGGCCAGTTGCGGTGCCGCTTTCGCACTCAATACGGATACGACATGTATGGCTGACTTCACGCTGCTCCCCAAATACGCACTGACCGTCATCCTGAGCGGCAGCGGCACCGTCACCAGCGCGCCGCTCGGGGTCAACTGCGGCGGCGACTGTACGGAAACCTATGCCGGCGGCACCCCGGTCACGTTGACCCCCACGCCGGCAAGCGGGTACCTGTTTGCCGGCTGGAGCGGTGCATGCAGCGGAACCGAGGGCTGTACCGTGGCGATGGGGGCGGCCACGAGTGCCACGGCGACCTTCAAAGCCATTCCTGCCACGGTCGAGCGGGGCATCACCTCGTCCCTGGCCGACACCTCCAAGCATCAGTTGCAGCCCCTGCCCCAGGGGCCGGCCCGGTATCTGGAGACACGCTCGGCTCGGGCCCTGACCCTGGGCTTCGACGCCCTGGATCTGGCCGTCGCTAACCGCGACCCATCGGTCTATACCCTCATTGCCCAGGCCGACCCGGCCTACAGCACCCCACAGGCGGCAACCCGGGTGGGTGTCGATCGTCAGGTCGTCGGTTTCGATACGGCCAAACAGCCACAGACGGAAACGCGCCTGCACCTGCTCTTCCCGCACCCGCTCCGCCCGGGTGTCGACTACCGCCTGGACGCCTGTGCCGCGCTGGGTGCCGCGGCCGATCCGAGCGGGCCCTGCCGCGCGATCCCGGTGCGCTACGACCCGGATCTGGCCTCCGGCTCCATCCAGGTCGATCAGGTCGGCTATGCGCCGGGCACGACCAAGGTCGCCTTCCTCGGCAACTGGCTGGGCAGCGCCGGCCCCTTGCCAGTGGACGCGACCGCATTCGAGGTCGTCGAGGTCGGCACGGGCGAGTCGGTCTTCAGCGGCCAGGCCCGCCTCACCGCCCCCGCCGACCCCTGGAGCGGGAACGACGTGTACCAGGCGGACTTCACCGCCCTGGACCGCCCGGGACAGTATCGGCTGCGGGTTCCGGGACTCGGGGTGTCCGACCCCTTTGCCATCGCCGCCGACGTCTACGATGCCCCCTACCGTGCCGCCCTGCGCCTTTTCTACCACAGCCGCAACTCCACCCCGGTGGTCGGGCCCTGGGCCGATCCTGGCTACGAGCGGCCCCAGGGCGGGGTCCCGCCCGCCATGGACGCGGCCTTCCACGCCGCCGTGGCCGGCTCCCCCCTGAGCCTCGGCAGCACGACTGACACCGGCCCGGCCGCCCGGCACCCGGTTCGCCGTGGCTGGTTCGACGCGGGCGACTATGGCCAGTACGTTCCCAACGCGGCCCCGATCTGGTACCTGGCGGGGGCCGCCCTGGACCTGGCCCCGCAGCGCTTCGGCGACGGCGACCTGAACATCCCCGAATCCGGCAACGGCATCCCGGACGTCCTGGATGAACTGGACTGGGGCCTGGACTGGCTGCTCGGGATGCAGGACCCGTCCGACGGCGGCGTCTGGTTCCGCGTTGCCAGCCGCACCTGGGACGCGGTCCCACCTTACCTCATCGCCACCCCGCGCCTGCTGGCCGAGAAGACCAGCCATGCGACCGCCGCCTTCGCCGCCGCGTGCGCCCTGCACGCCCGCTTGATCCGGCCCTACCGTCCGGCGCGCGCCGATGAGGCCCTGGCGGCGGCACGGCGGGCCTGGGATTTCCTCTCCAACCACCCTGACTGGCCCGCCGAGGGGCAGCGCTATAAGAATCCCGCTGACGTGAGCGCCGGGGACTACGCGGATGCCTCCGTGCGCGACAACCGCCTCTGGGCTGCGGCCGAGTTGTACCGTACCACCGGCGAGGCGCCCTATCGGTCGGCCGTGGAGGCGCTCCTACCGCAGATCCAGATCGATCCCACCGCGGGCGTCAGCTTCAAGGATTTTGCGCTGGCGGGGCTCTGGGCCTACCTGCTCGCGCCGGGGGAGGGCAAAGACCCCGGTTCGGTCTCCCAGGCCCGCAGTGCGTTGATCGCGGCGGCGGACTGGCGGGTGCGCAAGGCGAATGAGCACCCCTTCCGCGCCCCGACCCATCAGGCGATCGGTCTGGCCGGTTGGGGCTCCTTCGCCGTCTCCACCCGCGCCACCCTGGCGCTGCTCCAAGCATATCGACTCACCGGCAAGACCGACTACCTGGACCGGGCCTGGCAGAGTCCCCACCCGCAGTTCGGGGCCAATCCCCAATCGCTGAGCTATCTGACGGGGTTCGGGGCCAGGTCCCCCCACTTCCCCCTTTCCAAGCTCACCAGGGGCGGGTCCCCCGGTGACCCCCTTAAGGGCATCCCGGTCCTCGGGCCGCAGTTCCATCTCCCGGCCCTGTGGCAGGAGATGACCGCGGTGAACGCCGCCTATCTTCCCCCCGAGCTGATTGGCACGACACTGCCCACGGACGCGGTCGGTTACGCGCCCCTGTACCCGGTCCTGCGCCGCTACACCGATGCCCGTGGCCTGCCGCCGATGTCCGAGCCCACGGTGGCGGACTACGCCCAAGTCGGCTTGGCCTTTGGGCTGCTGCGCCGCGGCGGGCTCAAGGAAGAGATCGACGCACTGGGTCAGGTGCGGTAGTCGAGAAAAAGAAGCGGGGGGGCGTCCCGCCCCCGATGGCGAAGTCGCGGGGCGGGACGCCCTGAGTCCCTGAAGACGCCCGGGCCCAAGGAGCGCCAAAGCCTCTGCCAATGTGGCAGCTCAGACATCCATTCACTCGGCGCCATTGTCGAGTCTTCCCGGGACCCGCGGGAGCTTGAAAGCGCCCCCTGCCATTGCGGCAGTCACCGACGGGTGGGCACTGCCGCAATGGCAGTCAGGCCCTTGTCGGTCACTGCATCAGGCTGCATGAAAATCAATATTAGTATTTATTATCAATGTTTTAGAAGATATTTTTGAGTTTGGCATGGGTCTTGTGTGAGGATCGTAAACTGATTCCGAGACTGAAACCCAAGGGCCTGCACCATGTCTAACCGTCATCCCCGTCTTACCTCCCCGGTCAACGCGATCCTGACTGCGCTGGTCCTGACCGCGGGCGCCTGGAACGTCACGGTGTCGGCCGCCGTCACCGCCCAACCCACGGCTGGATTCCGTTATGACACCAGCCGCTTGACTCCCGTCGACGTCACCTTGGTCGGCGGCGACGGCACCCCCGCCCTGCTGAGTTTCTACAGCCAGGGGGAGAACGGGCTGCGGCTGCTGGAGAACGGCTTCACCGACGCCCAGGGCAGCTATTACAGTGAGATGCGGCTGCCGAGCCACCTTACGCAGGTCGTGCTGGTCGTGCGTACGGCCGAGCGCGAAGAGACCCTGACCCTCGCCATAAATGATCAGTCGATCACCTATGCTGAGTGAGCGTTCGCAGATTTCCCTGGAGACACAAGCCATGATGAGAAGCCGATACCACACCAGTTGCCCGCGCCTGTTATAGAAAGGTTGAATCCCATGAAAAGCAAAATCGATGACCGTCAGCTCCGCGAGCTGTTGATCAAACGCTACGCCGGAATAGACCGGAATGCGCCCCGATACCTGCTGAAGTTCTACCTGAAACAGATCGGTTGGACCGCGGTCGTTCATGGTACACGGCTCGTAAAGCGGCTGCTGGACATCGTCGTGTCGTCGCTGCTGCTTGTGCTGCTGCTGCCGCTGTTCCTGTTGGTCGCCCTTGCGATCTCGCTGGAAAGCCCCGGGCCGGTCCTCCTGCGGCAGACCAGGGTGGGACGCTGGGGCAAGCCGTTCACCCTGTGGACGTTGCGCTCGACGGTGTTCGACCCTGCCAAAGCCGGACCGGACCTGCCGGTAGCACACTCAGACGTCGGCACCGGCGTCCTGCGCCTCACCCGCCTCGGCGCACTGCTGCGCACGCTGGGAATCGACAAATTGCCCCAACTGGCGAACGTCCTCAAGGGTGATATGTCACTGGTGGGGCCGCCGCCCGCACTTGCGCAGGAGGTGGATCGTTACTCCCCGGCGGATCGCTGCCGCCTGGAGATCGCACCCGGCATCTGGCAGGGCGCCAGCCAGCCCGAGGTCGGAATCGATCGGCTGGTGGAGTTGGACCTGCAATACAGTCAGTCGCAATCGTTCTGGACCGATCTCAAGTTGCTCGGGATGCTGACGGTCCTGATTTTTTCCGGAGGCGGGTACAGCGCTGCGGTGTCGGCGTCCCCCGCCGACCCCCCCCCGAACGTCTTCAGCTACGACAACAGCCGTCCAACCACGGTCGACATCGCCTTGGCCGGCGGCGATGGGACCCCGGCCCTGCTGAGCTTCTACAGCGAGGGGCCCAACGGCCTGCGCCTGCTGGAGAACGGCTTCACCGACGCCCAGGGCAGCTATTACGGTGAGATGCGGCTGCCGGCCCACCTCACGCAGGTGGTGGTGGTGGTGCGTACCGCCGACCGCGAAGATACCCTGACCCTGGCCGTCAACGACCAGTCGATTGTCTACGCGGAATGAGTGTTCACGAACTTTCTTGGAGACCGAAACCATGACGAGAAACCGCTACCTCACGCAGTTGACCGGTGCCGCCTTAGCGCTGCTGATCAGCGCCGGGGTCTCGAGTGCACCGCCGGCCACCGTTGGCCTGATCACCTTTTCACCCCTCACGCTGGCGGATGGCGGTGGCGCCCCGTTGGGGCAGGCCGTCCTCACCTACCAAGGCCAGTCCTACGACGTGCTGCTGAACGGTCTGGGCGTTGGTGGGGCCAAAGGGGTCAAGGTGACCGTCACCGGAGAGGTCCTTGGGCTGAATGACATCGCGGACCTGGAAGGCGTCTTTGAGAGTGAACTGGCGGCCGCCCCGGCGTCGGAGGTCAGCAGCAACGATGTGTGGCTGAGCAGCGAACGCGGCGTCAGCATCCACCTGCACACCGACAATCCGGCAGCCGCCATCGCATCGGGCAGTGACACGGTGGTGGTTCAGTTCGGGCAGGTGCAATGACGCACCGGACCTGACGCGGACCTCTATCGTCATCGCAGATGTTTCAATTTCAGCAACAGGACCTTCTCCATGAGCGACCGTCGTCCCCTTGTTACCGCACTGGCGGCCCTAGCGCTCAGCGCCGCGGCGCAGCCCGGTTTCGCGATCACCTGGCAATATCTGGATGGCTACGATGCCCAGGGGGTACCCAAGACCCTGCTTGATTTCAGCAGCGCGCTGCCGGCCAGCCTCCTGGCCGACATCCGTAAACGGCTGCCGGAATACAAAGATATCCGCACGAACGATCCCAAACTGATCACCGATGATTTGGGCGCGAACATCGTGCTGCTCGAAGATGCGGAGATCACGGTCGCCTTCATCGATGAGGGCGCGGGCTACCGTAACGGCGTCGGTTTCTTCACCTACGACCCGGGCAACAAGCCGAAGGCCGTGACTGAGCTGACTACCAGGATCATGTTTCCCAACTTCTCGTTGCCATCCCTCGGGGGCATGAAGTATGGCGACGCCGTGGCACTCGGGAAATTCAAGGCCGGCACCGCCCTCGGCTTCACCATCGTCTCCAACGGGTGGACCGGGAGCGTGGTCAACCCCAACCAGCCGTCGTCCATGATCTTTACGACGCTGAAGGCACTGAACCCGGAAAAGCCGACGGCCGCCGACCCGAACCTCAATGCGCACACGGTCTTGCTGTCCAAGCCGGATGATGGACTGCTGGTCTTGGGCTTCGAGGATCTGAATCGCAGCGGCGGCGATCACGACTTCAATGACGTACTGATTGCCATCAAGGTGACACCCTTTTCCGCCATCGATCGCACCAAGGTGCAGGCACTGGTCAAGGAAGTGGTGCTGGACAGCGACGACGACGGCATTCCCGACGACCTGGACGCCTTCCCCCTGGACCCGACCCGGGCGGCGCGGAGGTTTTATCCCAGCGCGACCGGCTTCGGCTCGCTGGCCTTCGAGGACCTGTGGCCGAAGAAGGGCGACTTCGACATGAATGACCTGGTGGTCGCCTACCGGGTGGTCGAGACCCTGAATGCGCAAAACGAGATCGTCGACCTCAAGCTGATTTATCAGATCAGGGCGCGCGGCGCCGGCTCGGACAATGGTTTCGGCATCCATTTGGCGGGGGTGAGCCGCGACGCGATCGATCCGGCGACGACGACCCTGAGCATCCGTGACCAAGCCCCGGTGGCGCTGCCGGTGGAGAGCGGCCAGACCGAAGCGGTCTTCATCCTCTCGCCCAATGTCACCCCCTTGACCGCCACCGGCCAGGCTTTTCCCTGCTCGATGATGAACAGCGTGGTCAAGTGCCCCCGCACCGCGGCGGTCCCGCTGGAGGTCAACATCCATTTCAAGCAGCCGATGACGGCGGCGCGGCTCGGCGATGCCCCCTTCAACCCGTTCATCTATCGGACCACGCAGCGCGGTCTGGAGGTGCATCTGGTCGATCACCCGCCGACCGCCAAGGCCAACCCCAAACTGTTCGGGACCCTGAATGACACCTCCAATCCGGCCCAAGGCCGCTATTATCGCACGGCCGCCAACGAGCCCTGGGCGCTCGATGTGCCCGAGACGTGGCGTTACCCGACCGAATGGAACAACATCGCCTGGGCCTACCCGGCCTTCGCCACCTGGGCCGCCAGTGGCGGCACGATGGCCACCGATTGGTACGTGAGCAAGATGGTGGAGGCGCTGGCCTTCCCGAAGTAAGGCAATCACCCGTAGCGGCCTTGATCGTCGTTGTCGTTGTCGTAATCGTAATCGGAGCAGCGATGCAATTTCGAGTGCGGGAGAATCGGAGGCGCTACGATAACCTCGACAACGACAACGACAACGACAACGACAACGAAAATGACAATGACAACGCTAACGAGCTGCCGAATACCCGTTGCGAGGTCTCACTCGGAGGCCGCCGGGTCTACCTTGAGATCGGCCAGCAGCCGGTATAGCGTCCGCTCACCGATCCCCAGCACCCGCGCCACCACCGCCCTGGACCCCGGGTGCCGGGTCAGGATCAGTTGCAGATAGCGTTGCTCGATTTCAGCCAGTGTCGGCTCGTGGTCGAACGTCAGCGTCACCCCGTTGGTCGATGGTCTCACCGTGGACTGCGGCAGGGTGAGGTGCTCCGAATCGATCTTGAGCTTGTTGCCTGACAGGATGATCGCCCGCTCGACGACGTTACGCAACTCCCGGACGTTGCCCGGCCAGTCGTAGTCCAGCAACTGCTGCATGGCCGCTTCACTCACCCGCTTGATGATCCGCTTGGAAAAACCCGGGTTGGCCAGAAAGTGCCTCACGAGTGGTGCGATGTCCGCGCGGCGTTCACGCAGCGCAGCCACCGTGACCACAAAGGCGTTGAGGCGATAAAGCAGGTCCTGGCGGAATTCCCCCCGCTGGGCCATGCCGTCGAGATCCCGGTTGGTGGCCGCGACGATCCGCACCTGCGCCTGCAGGTCTGCGGCGCTGCCCAAACGGCGGAATCTCTTGGTCTCCAGCACCCGCAACAGTTTGGCCTGGATCGGGGCCGGAAGCTCGCCGATCTCATCCAGAAAGAGAGTGCCGCCGCTGGCCTGCTCGATCAGCCCCGGTTTTCGTTGTGCGGCGCCGGTGAAGGCCCCGCGCTCGTGTCCGAACAGTTCCGACTCGAAGAGAGACTCCGGCAGCGAACAACAGTCGACCGCCACCAGCGGCCCTGCGGCCCGCGGGCTCAGCCGATGAATCTCCTGGGCAACCTTTTCCTTGCCCACCCCACTCTCGCCCAGAATCAACACCGTCGCCTCGGTCGGGGCCACGGCCTGCAGGGCGGCCAGCAACCGCCGCAGCGGCTCGCTCTCCCCCACCATCAGGCTCGGGGCCTCCTGCCGCACGACGCTGGTGTAGAACTCGCCGCGCCGATAGAGCAGGGCGTTGTCGATGATCCGCCGGATCGCCCCCGCCAGCTCCACCAGGTCCACCGGTCTGACCAGGAACTCTGTCGCCCCCAGGCGCAGGGCCTGGAGTGCGGCCTCGATCCCGGCCTCGCTGCACACGACCAGCACCGGATGATCCTGGGTCCATCGCTCGATCAGCGTCCAACTGACATCCTTGGGCCAGGGATAGTCCAATAGAATCAGGTCCGGCGGCGCCGCGGCCAAGGCGCGCTGGGCGCTGCTGCCGTGGGCGACGGCGGTGACCTGATAACCGCGACGCCGCAGGTCTGCGGCGATATCCTGGTGGGACTGATCGTCCCCGCCGACCAGCAGGATGATATCGGTCATTGTTTGCGCTGCACTAAATACCTGACAATTTTGGTCTGGGTGATTTCCAGACCCACTGGTCCGATGATCTTCCGCGGGCGGGGTCTAAGTCATTCACGCTTGTTACGAATGCCATGTTTGCCGTAGAGTCGGGGCCTGGCCCTAAGCTTCTTGAGCCGTCTTCGTTTGCCTAGGAACCGCGTCCGAAACTCGCTGCCGTCACATACGCCGCTGCTCGTCGCCGGCGCAGCGGTCAACTTTTTTTCCCTGATCGCGCTGATTGCGTTTTCCTATTTACGGGAAGAGCCGATATTCTGGACGAGTGAGGGCGGCTGGTCGAGCGGGTTGCGGGATCTCGTGCGCACCGCTTACTATCCGCTCCTGGCACTGGAGTTCCTGCTTCTCGCGGCATTCTCAGGGGCAAGCATCCAGCTATTGAGCTCGCGCCGTGCCTCGGCGAGTCTGGCAGTGATCCTGCTGCCGCTGCTGTGGGGGCTCTACTTTCTGGTCATCGCCAATTCCGTGGCCAACAACCTCGATAACCTGTTGAACGGCCGACCGCTGCACTGGCATCCCGATGCGACCTGGTCGCAACTCTGACGCGCGCCATGCTGCCGGTCTTCCAGTCACCCGCAACCCCCATTGCCTTTGAGCGCGCGAGGCGGAAATGAATCAAGATTCGTTACAGCAAGAAACCGACGAGCGGCCGCACTATTCCGAAAAGACCCCCGCGAATTACTTCGACATGCTGGACAGCGAGATGCGATCGAGCTTCACGGACCTGCAGCGTGAAGCCGTGACGCGATTGCTGGAGGAGGCAATTCCCAAACCCGGTCCCAAACTGGTCGACCTGAGGTTTTGGGTGGACTGGTTTTCCTACCGGTTTTATGTCGTGCTGTTTGTCGGCAAGGATCGCCGTCGCCGGGACCGCCCCGAGCTATCGGAACCGATGGCGCGCAAGGGCAATGCGATTATCGCCCTGATGCTCCTGATCGGGCTTAACCTGCTGATCAGCATCTTTGTTCTGTTGCTCGCCTATCTGATCAAAGCCGCGGTCGGCTACAGTCTCCTGCCCAACTCCCACATCGCCGATCAACTCCAAAAAACGCAACCAGGTCAGGTCGTGGAGCGGGCGGACCTGTCGCGTCAGGCGCCGGACTCGGCGCGCATCAAGTGAAAGATGTCGGTGATAGCCTTGGGGTCGTGCGGGGGTTCGACATTGGACAGCAGGGACGCGGCTGAATCCGGATGGTCGGGGTGGTAGCCGTGCATCCCGGTGATGGGCTTGACGCCCATATGGCTCGGCACGATGAGGACGCCGGCATCCATCAGAAAGATCAGTTCCCCGAACTGATTCCCCTCAAAGTCGCATCCCAACTGTTCGAGCTCCTGCTGCGGCAGAATACGCCCCCCTGGTACCTGCCGCAGGAGTGTGCTGATGCGCTCGCGGGCCGCCGGATTGTGGAACCAGAATCGCCCCATGGTGGAGTCGTAGGTCGCCGTGTAATCGCGGCCGAACGCAAGCCCGAGGGCCTCCACTTGACTCATGAGGTCGACCTGGGTGTGCACAGTGGCCATGCCGTGGTCGGAGCAGACGAACAGCCGCACCTGATCATAATGCTCCGCGGCGATGCGCAGAACCTCTTCAAGCTGCGCCTCGTACCAGGCAAGCTTTTGATCGACCTGGGTGCTCTCCTTGCCGACCTGATGCAGGAGGGCGTCCATGGCTGCCATGTAAAGCAGCGCAAAGGTGATCTTGCCCTTTACGAGATCGGCCTTGAGCGCTTCCAGGTTGCTCGCTTCCGGATCACGCCAGTTCGATACGTGGTAGGGTACCCCGGCACGCTTCAGGTGATCGAAGATGTTCTGCCCCCGGTTCATGCCGCCGGGCACGAAGAGATCGCTCTTCTCGCAATAATCGAACTTGTCGATGTATTTGAACGGGATATTGTAGAGTTGGAAGTAGCCCGTATAGTTATATAAGCGCTTGATCACCTTGCTGATCAGGTTGCGCACGCGGCCGCGGTCGACCAGGGAGCGCGGCAGCAGTCCCAGTAGACGCAGCGGCTTGAACGGGGAGGTCGCGGGTGAGTAGTAGAAAAACGACCAGTGCCGGTGTTCGCGGGGCCTCAGGCCCGTGAGGATCGAGGGGATGCACGCGGATGAAAACCCGAACACCGATTGCAACTTGCGCCGGAACGGCAATCGGGCATCCATGAACCGCCGCCCCTTCAATACGTCCCAGCCAAGCGCGTCGATGAAGACGACGATCGAGATCGTTGGGGCTTTTTTATCACTCATCGGATTTCTGCGCCATCTCGTTTGTCCGCGGGAAACCATCGTGCATCGCCGCAATATTCCGGCCACGACGCGCGGCGTACACGTCTTGTCGTCGAGAATCTTGGCAACCGCCTGCGCGCTCCCTCGCCTGGTGATTCCTTCTATGGAACCTTGCGCGAGGCGGCCCTCCAACCAAGAATGGCAGAACTCCTCAGCGTTTACAAGCCGCTTGATGGGAGAGATGGTCGCGCGGTCATACAAAACCCACCGCATCTGTCACCTTAGAGAATCGGGTCCTGCCCGTGGGTGACGGGCGGCCGGGCGAATCCGCCTCGACCGAAATTGCTGATCCCAACATCCAACGGCCTGCGACCCTGGACAAAGGTTCCGCAACGCGGGTCTAATGTCCCGCGGTCTCCCCCTGCCTGAGACCCGGTGCTTGAACCATGGCGCTGGGTTTGTCTTGGTTGCACCGGGGCTGGCCGCGGGTGATCAGCGCGGGGCACGACCCCGCCGGCGGCCGCTGCCGCCGGTGCTGACGATCTGTCGATCGGCTGCCCGATCCCGTTGCCGCGGCGGCCCAATCGAGCAGGAACTGAACTTGGAGAGCTATCAACCATGAAAGAGATCCGTAAGGCCGTATTCCCCGTCGCCGGCTTGGGCACACGCTTCCTTCCCGCGACCAAGGCAAGCCCCAAGGAGATGCTCCCGGTGGTCGACAAGCCGCTGATCCAGTACGCCGCCGAAGAGGCGGAGCACGCCGGGGTCGACCAGCTGATTTTCATCACCGGGCGCCATAAGCGGTCCATCGAGGACCACTTCGACACGGCCTTCGAGTTGGAGGCGTCGCTGGAGGGCGCGGGCAAGACGGAGTTGCTCCGGATCGTCCGGAATGTCATGCCCGATACCGTGGGCTGCGTCTATGTCCGTCAGGCCGAGGCCCGCGGTCTGGGGCACGCGGTGCTCTGCGCCAAAGGTGTGGTGGGTGAGGAACCGTTCTTCGTGATCCTGGCGGACGACCTGATCCGCTGCCAGGACAAGGGCGTCTGCGCCCAGATGGCGGCCGTCTACGCGCGCCACGAGTGCAGCGTGTTGAGCGTCCAAGAGGTTCCGCATGAGGACACCCGTCAGTACGGGATCGTCGAGGTCGAGCCCGGGCCGGGAGGTTCGATGCGCGTGGTCTCCATCGTCGAGAAGCCCGCGCCGGAGGATGCCCCGTCGAACCTGGCGGTCGTCGGGCGTTACCTCCTGACGCCCCGGATTTTCGACTTGTTGGAGCAGACTGACCAGGGTGCCGGGGGTGAGATCCAATTGACCGACGGCATTGCCGCCCTGCTCGAGTATGAGACGGTGATTGCCCACCCCTTCGAGGGCAAGCGTTACGACTGCGGCAGCAAGCTCGGCTATCTGGAGGCCACGGTCGAGTATGGCTTGACCCACCCGGAGTTGGGGGAGCAATTCGCCGCCTATCTGCGCGCCTTTCAGCACTGACCCTGCTCCGGGTTGATGCCCCGCCGGTCGCTTGTTACTCGAAGGTGTGCAAGCGCGGATATGCTTCAAATAGAGCGGACCTCCGACGTGTATGACCCCAAGGAGTCCCCAGCCGTGCCGCCGATCCGCTCCGCGCCTGTGCCCCTGTCCGTCATCCTGGCGCTGGCCCTCGTGCTTGCGCTGCCGGCCGCTGCAGAGGATGACGGGCCGGAACTGGCGTCGGCCCGCGCCGCCATCGAGCAGGGACAGTCCCGCCAGGCCATGATCGTGCTGAAGAGCCGACTGCAGCAGGCACCCGACGACAGTGCTGCGCGTCGGCTCCTGGTCCGGCTTTATCTGGACCTGGGCCAAGGGGCGGCGGCCCAGCAGGAAATCGAGCGGCTGCGGGCCGCAGGCCAACCGGCGGCGTCCGCGGCCGAGGCCGAGGACTTGATGGTGCAATCGGGTGCCGCCTGGTTGCTGCAAGGGAAATATGCCGAGGTATTGAAGGATACGGACCCGGCGACCGTCCAAACGCCGACGGCCAAGGCGGAGCTGACCGCCCAGCGGGGCGAGGCAGAACTGGGCCGCGGCGACCAGGCCGCCGCGGAGCCGCTGCTGCGCGCCGCCCTGGCACTGGATCCAGCCAACCGTCGCGCCCTGATCGGCCAGACCCGCCTCGCGGTCGCGCGCGGTGATCCCAAGGCCGCCCGCGACCTCCTGGACCAGCTCAGGGCCGCCGATCCGGGCTCCCATGACGCCTGGGAATTGCTCGGAGAATTGAACTACCTGGTGGGCGACCTGGGCGCCGCCGAGCGGGCCTTGACCATCGATCTGGCCCATACGCCGCGGCCCTGGGTGGCGCTCTTCAAACGCGCGATGGTCCGCATCGATCGCGGCGCACTGGATGATGCGGCCACGGACATCGCGGCGGCGCGGGCGGCCGCCGGCAATTTCCCGGGACTCGACTTGGCGCAGGGGTCGCTCGCGCTGCGCCGCGGTGATCCGGCCGCGGCCGCGGCGTCGCTGGAGCGGTACCTGCAAGCCGTTCCGGGCGACCGTCAGGGGCTCTTGCTGCTCAGTCGGGCACTGGCCCGGCAAGAGCGTTTTGCCCAGGCCTTGGAGCATCTGCGGCAAGTGCGGGAACTGAGCCCCCAGGACCAGGGCGGCGCGGCGCTGGAGGCCAGGATCCGGCTGGCACAAGGCCAGGCCGCGGACGCCGAGCGGATCATCCGCCCCTTCAGCGGGGCCGACGGCACCGCCGGCACCGCGGAGGTCGCAGAGGTGTTCTATCAGGCGCTCATGGCCCAAGGACGCACCAGCGAGGCGCTGGCGGTGGCCGGTGCGCTGACCAAGCGATTTCCGCGTCAACCGCGCTTTGGCTTGGCCTTGGCGGCCGGGCTCATCGCCGCCGAGGACCTGGCGGCGGCCCGGGCGCAGCTCGAACGTCTGCGCACGCAGTTTCCGGATTCCGTGGAGGTCAGCCTGGCCCTGGGTCGGCTCGAACTGACACAGGGGCACCCGGACGCGGCCCTGGCGCAGGCCCGCGCCCTGGTAGCGGGCAGCGGCCAGGACCCGCGGGTCCAGTTCCTCTTGGGTCAGGCCCTGGCTGGCACCGGCAACGCGGCAGGGGCGCGCGCGGCCTTTGGCCGGGCACTCGAGATCAGTCCCGGCTTCAAGCCCGCGGCGGCGGCTCTGGACCAGATGGATGGCCGCGGGCAGGCACGCGAGGCCGCCGACGCCTCTGCCTCCCCCGCGGTCGGTGCCCGGCCCGACGCTGACAATACCGCTACCCTGCTCGAGTCTGCGATTGCCGACGAGCAGGCAGGCAAACCATTCGCTGCCATCGACCGGCTGCGCCAGGGGCTGGCGCAGGACCCGGATAACCTGAAACTGCGGCTGGCCTTGACCCGCCGTTTGCGCCGTGTCGAGGATCCGCAGCGCGCGCTGGAGGTGGTGGCGGCGACCCCCGCGGCCCAGGCTCAACAGTCAGCCGTGTTGCGGTTGCGCGGTGAACTGGAACTGACCACCGGCCGCCCTGCTCAGGCCGTGCAGAGCTTCGAGCAACTGGCCGCGGCCAATCCCGAGCGTGCCGCGGCCCTCTATCTGCTTGCCACGGCGCGGGCGGCGTCCGGTGACCGTCCGGGGATGCAGGAGGCCCTCGTGCGGGCGCTGCGCCTGGCGCCGGATGACCCCTTGGCAGGGCCGGCGCTGGACGCGGCCTTCGGTGCGGCGGCGGACGACGGGGTGCGCGCCGAGCTGGCCGGCCGGCTCAGTGCCATCGCAGCCGGTCAGCCCCGGCTGGCCTTCCACCAAGGCCGTCTCGCCTTGAGCAAGGGCGACGCCGCGGCCGCGGTGGGCTATCTGCGCGCGGCGCGGCAAAAGGTGCCGGAGGACGCGCGCTATCAGCGCGCCCTCGTGAAGGCCCTGGTCGCCGCCAACCAGGCCGAGGAGGCGGTCGCCGACACGCAGGCCTGGCTGTCCGCCCATCCGGACGACCTGGCCGCGCGTGCAGGCATCGCGGACCTCCTGATCCAGCAGGGGCGGGATGCGGACGCGGCCGTCCAACTGCGCATGATTCTGCAACAACGGCCGGACGATCCGGCAGCGCACAACAATCTGGCGATGGTGCTGCTCAAGAGCGATCCCAAGGCCGCGCTGGTGGAGGCGGAGCTGGCCTATGCGGCGGCTCCCGGGCGCGCGGAAGTCGCCGATACCCTGGGTGCGGCCTTACTCGCCAACGCGCAGGCCGCGCGCGCGGTCGAGGTCCTGGCGAAGGCCCAGGGCACGGCCTCGACCAACCCGGGCCTGGTCTATCGCTATGCGCTGGCGCTCGCTGCCGTCGGGAAGACCGAGCAGGCGCGGCAACTGCTGTTGACGATCGCCAGCCGTGACTTTCCGGAGGTGGACGCGGCCCGCGCCCTCTTGGCCCGTTTGCAGGCAGGGTCTTCCTAGCTTGAGGATAGGCGATGCGCCCTGACATCGTTCCCGGGATGGACCCTGGGGTACGCCGCGCGGGCCGTCCGCGGGTGAGCCGACAAACGCGTATCAGGTCCGCCCACGCCCATGCCGCAAACCGACAACCCACAGAACCTCGAGCTGCAGTCCCTGGTCGACATCTACGATCAGCCCTTTGTCATGATCGACCCGGCGTTTCGGGTGCTGGTCGTCAACCGCGCCTTTGAGACCCACTACGGCGTGTCGCAGGCCGCGGTCGCCGGTCAGGCTTGCTATGAAATGGTTCCCCCGGGCAATCGCCCTTGTCCTTGTTCCCGTCAGGGTGGCGATTGTCCCTTTACGGGCGTCTTCGCGGGCGCGGGCGGCGCCTCCGTGACCCGCACCTATCACGACGGCGAGGGCCGTGAGCACCTGGCGCGCATCCAGGCCTATCCGATCCGCACCGCCGACGGTCAGACCTGCGTCGGCGAGTTGATTCAGCACGACGCCGTGCACCAGCCGTCGCAGCGCGCGGACGCGGCGGGTGGCTTGCGTATGATCGGCGCCTCGCCGGCCTTTCGCGAGGTCCTGGCGGGCCTGCTGTCGGCGTCGCGCTCCGCCGCCCCGGTCCTGCTCCAGGGGGCGACCGGGACCGGCAAGGAACTGGCGGCGGCCCACATCCACCGCCTGTCGACGCGCCACGCGGGGCCTTTCCAGGTCCTCGACTGCACCACCCTGACCAGCGGTCTGTTCGAGAGCGAGGTCTTCGGCCACGAGCGCGGTGCCTTTACCGGGAGTGCGGGCGAGCACCGCGGGCTCTTCGAGCAGGCCCACGGCGGCACCCTCTTTATCGACGAGATCGGCGAGATGCCCCTGCCGCTCCAGGCCAAGTTGTTGCGTGTACTGGAGAGCGGTGAATTCCGGCGGGTCGGCGGGACCCGCATCCGCCGGGCCGATGTGCGGCTGGTCTGTGCCACCAATCGGGAACTGCGCGGGGTGCCCTGGTTCCGTCAGGACCTCTATTACCGCATCGCCTGCATCGCCTTGACCCTCCCGTCCCTGACCGAGCGGCGGGCGGATATCCTGCCGCTGGCCCATGAACTCCTGGACCGCATCGGTCGCGCCGCCGGGCAGGAGTACAGCCTGGAGCCCGCGGCCCTGGAGGTCCTGTCGACTTACGACTTCCCCGGCAATGTGCGGGAACTGCGCAATATCCTGTGGGCCGCCGCGGCCACCGCGCAGTTGGGCTCGATCGGCGCCCGCGAGCTGCGTGCGGCCCTGCCGCGGGAACGCCTGGTCCCGCTCCCGGCCCCGGACCAGGGGGTTGTGAAGCCCTGTCTTCCGGGTCAATGTCGGGCCGTCGCGGCCCTGCGCAGCCTGACCGAATCACCCCGCGCCCACTGCGAGGCCGAGCACCTGGAGAGAGTGCTTGGGCGCCACCACGGCAACCGCCGCGCCGCCGCGCAGGAACTCGGGATCAGCGAGCGCACCCTGTACCGGAAGATTCGGCTTCACGGGTTGGATTGAGTGTCGAGACGTCAGGCGCGGTTCATTAATAGGCTAAACAAGTCCATTAGGTAATACCTTTCGTACCGGCGTCGTTGTCGTTGTCGTTGTCGTTGTCGTAATCGTAATCGAAGTTATCGTAGCGCCCCGGATTCTCTCGCACCCCAAAGTGCATCGCTTCTCCGATTACGACAACGACAACGGACGATTACGCCCAGTGTCGTCACCAAGTCAGTGTCTTGGTGTCGTCCTGGAACAGCGCCGCGCCCGTCACGTCCGGGTTGCCCACTTTGAGACCGGGCAACAGGTCGGCCTCCTGGACTCCATAGTGCTTCAGACAGACGGGGCAAACGATGACGGTCGCGCCCTTGCTCATGAGCGCAGTCAGCGCCTTCTGCTGATCGGCAAACTTAGCGGCATTCGCGGCGGAGCCCAGCAGGACGCCCCGATCATTCAGAAAAACCGTCAGTGGATGGCCGCGTTCGAGCTGGTTCTTGCCGAAGGTGATTGCCATGCTTGAGCGATGCGCCTCGTCGCTGGTCAGGTTCACGAACAGCGGGTCTTTGTCGCCGGCGAACGAGGGACCGGCAGCGATACCGGCGAGCATGAGCACGGCGAGGAGGAAATTGGAAAAGGGCTGCATAGATGACATGCCTCAATGATTGTCGATGGTTGATCTGTTAAGCGGGCCGGCGGCCCCGACGCCTTGCGGCGCGCCGTTACCCGAACATAGGACATCACGTCGTCGGGTGTCAAGTGGGCCTCGGTCCCGGGGTGCGATCAGAACTGATGTGTTGACGCCGATCCCGTACCCTACAGCGACCAGACCTTCTCGCGGACGGGGCGTCGTTGTCGTTGTCGTTGTCGTAATCGAACAATCCGATCACGACAACGACAACGACAACGACAACGACCAGGACAGCGCACCCGAGATCTCGGTCACCACATCAGTTCTGATCGCGCCCCCGGCCCCGACGCCTTGCGGCGGCGGGCCGGTGGGGATACTGACCGGCGCCGGGGCCGGGCTCGGGGCTATCTCTTGAAGCTCTTGCTCAGGCTGTGGCACACGTCACAGCCGACTGCTTTGCCCGCCGCCACCGTGCGGTTGGTGCTTTCGACCCGCCAGGTGCGGGCCACCGGTGCGCGCGAGAGCACGGTGCCCAGGTGGTCGGCCCCGTGACAGGCGCCGCAGGAGCCGCCGCCGGTCTTGCCGTTCTCGGCCTTGGCCATGTCCTTGTGGGCCGAGGACCAGAAGCGGCTGTCGTTTACCAGATGCATCCCGTGTGGGCCGCCCAGCGTGTTGGACGCCAGGGCGCTGGTCGTATGACAGGTCGTGCACTCGGTGATGGAGCCGGTGTGGCCCTGAAGCTGCGTGGCCGCCAGGTTGTCGTTGGCGTTGGGGGTGGCGTTCGGCCACTCCGCGTGGGTCGCCCCGTGGCAGCCCTCGCACATTACCCCGCCGTGACCGGAACTCATCCGATACAGTTTGGGGTTGTTGGCACCCGGATTGGCGAAGCCGTTGAAGGTTGCGGGCACCGCCGGCTCGGCAAAGCGCTTGTAGGTCGGGACGATGGGCGTGGCCTTGGCGTCACCGGTCTTGAACGCCTGACGCAGGCGGATACCGTCCTTGTTGCCTGCACTGTCCTTGGTGTTGACCAACACCCCCGCGGTCTTGGTCATGTTGGTCGTGGCGTCGCCGGTGTGGCAGGAGCCGCAGCCGGGCTCGTTGGCCCAGGGGATGCGCGGGGTGGCGGGGTTGGTGTAGAAGTCCTTGGCCAGGATGAAGGCCCCCCGGTTGGTGGTCGAGACGTTGCGGGAGAAGTCGTCGCCGATCTGCGCCATGCTGCCGTGACAGTCCGAGCACAGCATCCCGCCGTTGAACATGGCCCCGCGCAGGCACTTGGTGTCCTTGCCGGGGTGGCATTGATAGCAACTGTTTTCCAGCGCCGTGACGCGCGCCGCCTGGTTGGTGATGACGCCGTTCGCGTCCTGCACCGGGGCCGGGATGACCTCGAACAGGTTGCCGGGCAGGGCCCCGTGGTGCCCGTGCATCACGTTGGAGTTGCTCTTGTGGGCCAATTGGTTACGGCCGTTGGCGGGAGTCCCGGGGGCGCCCGACTGGGGGCCGACCTGGGCCAGGTCCAGGGCCGGGGTGTAGTGGCAGACCTGACAGACGACGGGTTTGCTTTGTACCAGGGCCTTGTTGGTCAGACAGGTCGGGGAGCCGTTGGGCGTTGCCCTATCGATGGTGCAGGGCGCGGCCGTGCCGGTCGGGTCCACATAGGCCTTCCCGTGCTTCAGGTCATGCAGGCGCAGCACGTTGATGTCCGTCGCGTATTCGATGCTGACCCGGGCCGGCAGGGTGGGGTCCGGATCGTCGAGCCGCGTCGCCACCGGCAGCCCGGCACCGAGCAGGGTATTGGTGGGGGTTTGGCTGCGGCTGCCCGCGACGTCCGTCGGGTCGGCGTGACAATTGGAGCAACTCGTCTCCCCGGAGATGGGCAGCACCGTGTCGACCGTGCTCAGGACTGTCCCGCTCGCGTTCTTGGCCTGGACCCGCACCAGCGGGAAGGGGTTCTCGCGCCCGAAGTCGTCGAAGGCGGACAGGGGGATACCCGCGGCTTCATGCCAGTTGACCTTGTCGGCCACGTAGCCGAAGGGGAAGTTCACGAAGAAGGGCTTGTTCTGGTAGTGCTCCTCGACCGCCTGGGGGCTGTTGGCCACATAGGGGCCCGCTTGCCCCGGCATCCGCTGCTGCACGGCCGACAGGAACCCGTCGTGGCTGCCCGGCTGCCCGGCGGGGCTGTCGACGATGCCGTCGGGGCCGATATAGAGGTTCTCCACGTTCGCCACCGGCAGGCCGCGGTCGGTCGTCGTCGGGAATCCGCCGGTGGACAAGGGCGTCAGCCCCAGACCGCCGGGGTAGAAGGCGTCATAGGCGCCGTTCTTGATCCCCTCCCAGAAATTGGTCTTGTAGGTGCCGGCATCGGCCTTGAGGCCATTGAGCGCGCCCTTGGCCAGGATCGGGTCCAGGGGGTTGGACACCGCGGAATAGGCCAGGGTCACCCCCGCCGGGTTGAGGATCGGCTTGCTGCCGGTCCCTTTCTGGATCACCTGTCCGAGCATCACCTGGAAGGGCGGCAGGATGCTGGCGATACGCGTGTCCAGGTCCCCGCAGTGCATGCCCAGGTCGTTGATCGCCAGGACCCGGTAGTTGGTGTCGATCACCTGACCCTGGCTCGGCACCACGGTGGTGTTCTGGCCGCTGGAGTCCGCGCCCGTCGAGTTGATGGAGACGGCCGGCACCGAGGCCATGACCGCCAGGTGCAGTTGGTTGGAGTTGCCGACATTGCCCGCGGCGTCGAAGGCCTTGGCGGTCCAGACATGGGGGCCGGCGTTCGCGCTGGTGATGGACCAGGAATAGCTATAGGGTGCGGTGGTGGCGGTTGCCTTCAGCGTGGTACCGTCGTAGAACTCCACCCGGGTCACGCCGAGGTTATCGTCGGCGGTGACCTCGATGGTGACGGTCTGCGGGGGTGCGAACGGGCTTTGGGCCTGGGTTTCGATCGATGCGGTGGGGGCCTGCGTATCGCTGGTCCCGACGGTGACGGTGGTGGTGCAGTTGGCGACCGTGGCCCCGCGCGTGAGCTTCAGGCTGGTGTTGAAGGTGCCCGCGGCGGCATAGCTCACCGTGCGGGTCGCGCTGGTGGACGTGGTTCGATTGCCGCCCTGAAAGGTCCAGGCGCGGCTCGGCGTCCCCGAGAAGCCGGTGGCGCTGTAACTCCAGGTGACGGACTGTCCGGGGCTGATGGTCGGGGTCTGGGGTGCGATGGTGCAGGTCGCGGCCTGACCCGCGCCCGACCAGAACACCGCGAGCGCCAGGGCCGCGGGTCCGGGAATCGTGAGACGTCTCAACTTCATTATGGTCTTGCTCTTAAGTCTGACTGTGACTGCCCTGAGGCATCTGATGACCGCCGGTTCGCCGCCGTGCGGGGCCACTCTGGCGTGGGGCTGCCCCCCGGCCCGGTATCCCTTTCCGACCGGCCGTTCAGCGTGGCGCTGCAAAAAAAGCAAAGACTGTGCCATCGTTCGGGGGATGGGCAGTGCTGAACTGCCGACCTGCGGTTCGTCTGGCGTGGCGGGGATATTGGATGATCGCAGGCTGGAGCACGCGGTCGACGCGACGCGGGGTGGATGACAGCCCTGTCAGTATCCGAGTGACAGCCCTGACAGGGGTGTCAGGTCATGTCAGTCTCGGCGGCAAGGTCACGCCGACAGGGTGCGCCGCGGGGGTGTCGTCCCGCCGCGTCCGGCGCCCGCGGATGGTCGCGGCGCGCCCGTCGGTCCGCGCGCCTGGACAGGTCGCCTATACTCTGCGCACTTCGCGCGGTATCCCGCTGGTCGGCGCGTAGCGACCGCTGGTCCGGCGACGGCTGTAGGAAACTTTACAGTTTGGTGCCGCTCGATCCGTTCCGTGTTCATTTCACTGGCCGGCAGACGGATAATAAAATAATAATAACATAACGTTATATCGCGCAAGCTAGAAATGGTATGAAATGTGCTAAACTTTGTTTCTCGTTAAGGCTAATTTAAGGTTTGCACTTGGCTGTCGGCCGGGTGCGTCAGGGCCGTCCACCCGGCGTTGTCGGCCGCGACCAGTGGCCGATCGGTCGGCATGTTCCACGTCATCTCACCGCAACGAGGTCAATAGCCAGTGAGCAGTCACACGAATCTCCAAGAGCGGCTGGATCGCTACGGCATCACCGCGCGCGGGCAGATCGGCCGCGGTCCGTCGGTGGGCGAGGTCGCTGCTTACGCGGCGGCGGCTGGTGTCGGGTTAGTGATGGCCGGGGGCGCGGATGCGCAGATCATCTATAGCGGCATCCGGAATCTTGAGTTCAATATCGACCCGGCCGCGGTGGCGACTTCGAGGGCGTGGGCTACTAACATCGCAAACGTCGCAAGCGCCGCGATCGATCTTGATGGCGGTGGAGCTGATGCCACCGTGCGCCTCAGTTTCCTCGGCAACGTGGCGCCGGGGAGCGCCACGGCAAACTACTATGGCTTCGGGGGGCTTGTCGTTGCTGGTAGTGCGCGGTTTTTGGGGATCAGCGGGGGGTCTGCTTCACTGGGGGGCTCCAACGTCCCGAAGGGCGCACAGATTGGTTCATCCGGAGTCTTCAGCGCTAGTTCCGCGGGGCTCGTCCGTGGTGAAGCACTCATCAGCGGGGGACCCCAGGGTCCCTATGATTTGGGCCACTTCCAACTGGGCCAGAAAGGCATCGTCGGCATCCAGCTCGCGAGCGGAAACTATGGCTGGATCCGGCTGCGGATCGATGACCGTGGTGACAACAATCCGTTTGTTGAATACCTGGGAACACCGCCTGCACCGCTCTTGTCCGGCGCCCGCTATCCCGACCGGATCACGGTGATCGACTGGGCCTACGAGTCTATTGCCGGCGACCCAATCGAAGCCCCGGTCCCGACACCCCTGGCCCTGCTGGCGGCAGGGGCGCTCGGCATCGCCGCTTTCCGGCGCCGCAAGGCGGGGGCTGTCCGGAGCGCCTGAGCCGGCTGCCCTGAGGAGACCGCACGGGATGACTAAGGTACTGGTGATCGGCTGGGACGCGGCCGATTGGAAGGTCACTAACGCCCTCATCGAACAGGGGCGCATGCCCCATACGGCGGCGCTGATCGAGCGTGGGGTCATGGGCGACCTGGCAACCCTGCATCCGGTGCTCTCCCCCATGCTCTGGACCAGCATCGCGACCGGCAAGCGGCCCTATAAACACGGCATCCTGGGCTTCACCGAGCCGACCCCGGACGGCGGCGGCATCCAGCCCGTTTCGCAACTGTCGCGCCGTACCAAGGCGATCTGGAACATCCTGAACCAGCAGGGGCTGCGTTCCCACGTCATCGGCTGGTGGCCCAGTCACCCGGTGGAGCCCATCAACGGGGTGATGGTTTCCAACCACTTCCATACCGCGCTCGGCCCGCCGGAGGAGCCCTGGCCGCTCGCCCCCGGCATGGTTCATCCCCAACGGATCGAGGCACTGCTGGCCGAGCTGCGGCTCAACCCGAACGAACTGGTCCCGGAGCAGGTCCTGCCCTTTGTCCCGCTGGCCCTGGAGATCGACCAGGACCAGGACCGGCGGCTCGCCTCTGTGATGAAGACCCTGGCCGAGTGCGCCACGGTCCATGCCGCGGCCACCTGGGCCATGACGCACGAGCCCTGGGACTTCATGGGGGTCTACTACGACGCCATCGACCACTTTTGCCACGGCTTTATGCGGTACCACCCGCCGCGGCAACCACACATCACGGAACGGGATTTCGCGTTGTACCAGGGCGTCGTCGCTGCCGCCTACTGCTTTCACGACATGATGCTGGGGGCCATGCTGGCACTGGCCCCAGCCGACACCACGGTCATCATCTGCTCGGACCACGGCTTCCATTCCGACCACCTGCGCCCGGCCCAGTTGCCCAAGGAGCCGGCCGGGCCCGCCATCGAGCACCGGGATCTGGGCACCTTCATCATGGCCGGCCCCGGAATCAGGCACGATCAACTGATTCATGGCATCAGCCTGCTCGACATCACCCCGACCATCCTGACCCTCTTCGGTCTGCCGGTGGGCGAGGATATGGACGGTAAACCCCTGCTGGAGGCCTTCGAGTCACCGCCCGCGGTGACCAGCATCCCGAGTTGGGATGCGGTGCCCGGCAATGACGGCCGGCTTGCGGCGGAGACCTGCTACGATCCCATCGCCGCCAAGGAGGCGATGGACCAGTTGGTTGCCCTGGGTTATGTCGAGGCCCCGGGTGAAGACCGTGAAAAGGCCATCGCCGGTACCGTGCGCGAGATGCGTTACAACCTGGCGCGCGCCTACATGGACGGCGGACGTTTCGACGAGGGGGCGGCGATCCTGGCCGGGCTCTATGCGGCGGAGCCGGACCAGTATCGCTTCGGCGTACACCTCGCCTCCTGCTATCGTGCCACCAACCGGGTGGCAGAGTTGCGCGTCCTGGTAGAGGGCATGACCGCCGATCGGCAGCGGGCGGCAGGAGCGGCGCGCGAGCAGATCCCGATCCTCGAGGCGCGGGTCAAGGCCCGCCAGGCCGAGTCCGGTGCGCTCACGGCCGCGGGCGAACTGGACCCGGCACACCTGACTGAAGAGGAGCGGCGGGAGTACGACGACCTGCGCCTGACCGCCCGCTTCAATACCTTCGACCTGGACTTCCTGATGGGCTGGGTCCTCACGGCCGAGGGCCAGCCCGGCGCCGCCCTGGAGCACCTGCGGCGCGCCGGACAGGCCGACCCCAGGCGCCCGGGCCTGCACATCCAGGTCGGTGAGGCCCTGGTTACGCTGCGGCGCTGGGTGGAGGCCGAGCAGGCTTTCCGTCGCGCACTCGCCATCGACCCGCTGAATCCCCACGCCTGGTTGGGGCTGGCCAAGGCCTGCCTGCGCCAGAAGCGGGTCGAGGAGGGACTCGCCGCTGCCTTGGAGTCCGTCAGTCTCCATTACCATAACCCCATGGCCCACTATGTCCTGGCCCTGGCGCTGCTGCGGCATCGCCAGTTTACTCAGGCCGCGGAGGCGATGCGGGTGGCGGTCTCCATCAATCCGAACTTCGAGCGCGCGCAGCGTTTCCTTGCCCGCTACGCCCTGCGTTTCGAGCTGAACGCGGAAAAGGCGCGTGAGCATTGGCGGCTGGTGCGTCTGTGCCGCGCCCAACGGCGGGCTCAGGGGCGCCGGCCGGCGGACCTGTCGGCGGCGGAGGGCCTGGCCGGGCTCGCCCCGGAGGTGGATCAGGAGGGGCGGCAGTTGCCGTTCGACGGGGCGCCCGCGCCCGCATCCGCGTCGGACCGGGGCTCAGTGCCGAGCGACCCGGCACAGTACGTTACCGTGGTCGCCGGACTGCCGCGCTCCGGGACCTCGATGATGATGCAGATGATCGCGGCCGGTGGGCTTGCGGCCCTGACCGACGACCGGCGCGCGGCGGATGGCGACAATCCCCGCGGCTATTTCGAGTTGGAGTCTGCCACCCGGCTGCGCCATGACCAGACCTGGCTGACCGGGGCCAAGGGCCGGGTGGTGAAGATCGTGGCCCAACTCCTGCCGTTCCTGCCGCCGGACCTGCCCTATCGGGTGGTGTTCATGGACCGGGACCTGGGTGAGGTCCTGAAATCCCAACGCGTGATGCTGGGGAACCTGGGCCGGGAACCGGCCGCGCTGACGGACGAGCAACTCGCGCTCGCCTTTAAGCAGCAACTGCGGCGGGTACGCATCTGGCTCGGGAAGCAACCCAACGTCAAGACCCTGTTCGTCTCCCACCGGGAGGCCCTGGCCGATCCAATCGCGGTCGGGGAGCGGCTTTGCGCCTTCCTTGGCGGCCAGTTGGATGCGCGGGCCATGGCCGCCGCGGTGGACGGTTCACTCTATCGGCAGCGCGCGAGTGGTGCCGCCTGAGTACCGATCGCATGTCGGGCAGGACGGGGTATTTGCCCCGCTCGGCCTTGAGTTCGCTGTCGGCCCGCAACCTGGAGTCCAAGGCTGCAATGGGCGGGTTGCAAACCCGCCCCTACGGCCTTCGGCCGACGGCACCCCTGCTAGCCTATGTCCATGACCGCCACCGCCCCGGGAGACGCCCATGTCGCAGACCGCCCTAGCCGAACCACGCCGCACGAGGCCTGAACCGGCGGCTGCCGCGCCGCCTTCTCATGCCGGCCGCTACGTCTCGGAGGATGAATATTGGCTCAACTATTATCTCGAGTCTGACGTTCACTATGAATGGAACAACGGGCGTCTGGAGGAAAAGCCGGTGTCCAACTACGAGACCTTCCTCGTTTACAAGTGGTTCATGCTGCTGCTGGAGCACTTTCTAACCGCCCGGCCCATCGCCAAGATGGTGGCGCTGGAGATGGGCTTTCGGCTGCCGCTGCCGACCGGCACCGTCATCCGCAAGCCCGATTTCGGCGTGGTCTGCAACGACAACTCCCAGCCGCTGCTTCCGCTGGACGCGTCCTATCACGGCGTCTTCGATCTCTGTGTCGAGGCCCTCTCGGACCAGGAGCGCCGCGACATCCTGCGCGATACGGTGGTCAAGAAGGCCGAGTATGCCGTCGGCGGCGTCCCGGAATATTACATCCTGCACCGCGCGCCCGAGCATCAGGCGTTCTTCACCCGCACCGCGGCGGGCGTCTATGTCCCCATCGCGCCGGAGGACGGCGTGATCCGCTCACGGGTCCTGCCCGGCCTGCAGTTCCGCTTGGCCGACCTCTGCCGTCGGCCCGAACATGGCACGCTGCGCGATGATCCGGTCTACGCCGCCTTCGTGCTGCCCGGCTGGCGTGCCGCCGAGGAGCGTGCCGCGGCACAGGCGCTGGCCCTGCAACAGGCGGAACAGCACGCCGCCGCCGAAGCGAACCGTGCTGACACCGAGGCACAGGCGCGGCGGCAGGCCGAACAGCACGCCGCCGCCGAATCGAACCGTGCTGATACCGAGGCACAGGCGCGGCAGCAGGCCGAGGGGCTTGCCGCGGCCCAGGCGCTGGCCTTGCGGCAGGCCGAGCAGCGGGCGCAGGCGGCCGAGCAGGCACTTGCCCGGCTCCAACGCGAGAGTGGGAGTGGGGGCTAGGGCGGCGGCGGGGGGCGAGGGCGGGACGGGGTATCCACCCCGTCCCGAGCGTTTGATTCGGCGCCGGGCGTCGGCACCCGTCGGCAGGTCCAAGGAGAACGTTGCGGACGGGGCGAATGCCCCGTCCGGCCGTGAGGACACCCGTCGGCAGATCCAAGGAAAACGTTCCGGACGGGGCGACTGCCCCGTCCGGCAGTGAGACGTACGGGAGTACCCACCCCATGCCAGCACCGACCCCGCGCCTCTCCCCCTCACTCTGCGCCATCTGTCTGCGTTACCTGCTGCTGGTGCGCCTGGGGGGGCTGGTCGGGGGGGGCTTCGCCTATGTCGCCGTGATCCTCCTGCTTGGGTTGGACATTCCGGTGTGGTGGCTGACCGTGTTGGGGGCGGGGTTGGTCCTCTACACCCTGGACGCCCTGTGGCACCTGTCCCGGGGCTCCATCATGGGCCCGGACCCGAGCGAAGGCACCCTGCTGCGGGAGGCGGTCATCGATCTGGTGGGTCTCACGGCGGCCCTCTATCTGACCGGCGGGGCGGACAATCCGCTCATCACCCTGCTGTTGCTGCCGGTGACCGTGGCCGCGGCCACCCTGCAGCCGCGCCTGATCTGGGGCGTGACCGCGGTCGCGGCGGCCTGTTATACGGCGCTGATGTTCTTCCATCGGGCGTTTCCGGTCCCTGACCACGGGCCGACCGTATTCGCCCTGCATGTGCAGGGCATGTGGTACGGATTCATCCTGAACGCGGTCCTGATCGCCTTCTTTGTCGCCCAGATGGGGGCCGCGCTGCGCGCCCGTGACCGGGAACTGGCGCAGGCGCGGGAGGAGGCCCTCGTGGAAAACTCGCCGACCGGCGTCTTCGTGCTTGCGGAGCAGCGGCTGGTCTTTGTCAATCCGATGCTGGCGCAGTTGCTGGACTATGAGCGCGCGGAACTGATCGGGGTCGAGGCCCTCAGCCTGGTGGACCCGCGGGACCGCGACCGGGTTGCCCTGATGGCGGAGCGCCGCCGCAACGGCCAGGCGGTTGCCCTGGGCTACGAGTGCCGGCTGTTGACCAAGTCCGGCCAGTCCCGCTGGGTGAGCCTGCACAATACCCTGATCGACTTTCGGGGCGGCCCTGCAACGCTTGGAAGCGTGCAGGATATCAGCGAACGTAAGCGTATGGAGACGGAACTGCACCTGCTCTCCGCGCGCCTGCTCGGCGTCCAGGAGGAGGAGCGCCGACGGGTGGCCCGCGATCTGCACGACGGCATCTGCCAAACCCTGACCGCTACCCGCCTGGCCCTGGAGGGCTGTCTCGGTGCCGCGCCGGCGATCGAGCGCCGCGCGTCCATGCCCGGGTTGCGTGCGCTGGTGCCGGCCCTGCGCGGGGCCGTGGATGAAGTCCGGCGCATCTCCACGGACCTGCGCCCGGCCATACTCGACGACCTGGGGCTGCTGGCAACGCTGCGCTGGTTTCTCGGTGAACTGAAGAAGATCCATCCCGGTTTCGAGGTGCGGGAGCACCTGGACGCGGTGGAAGAGGATATCCCCGACGGCCTCAAGACCACGATTTTCCGGATCCTGCAGGAGGCGACGAGCAACGCCACCAAACACGGTGGCGGCACCCTCCTGGAGGTCGGTCTGAGTGCCGATGCGGAAGGGCTGCGCCTGGTCGTGGCGGACAACGGAATCGGTTTCGTGCCGGGGGCGCTCCCCCAGGAGGTCGCGCAAGGGCGGGCCCCGGGTTCGGGTCTCAGTTCCATGCGCGAGCGGACCGAATTGTCCGGCGGGGTGTTTCGCCTGCGCACCCAACCCGGCGGCGGCACCCGGGTCGAGGCCGTCTGGTGGTTGGATGACGAAGGCGCTCAGCGGGTCACCAAGCCCTTCTCGATGGCATAGGCCGTCAGCCCCGAGACATTGGTCACCTGGAGCTTGCGCATCAGATTCGACCGATGTTTCTCGACGGTTTTTTCACTGATGGACAGATAGGTGCCGATTTCGCGGCTGCGGTAGCCCTCCGCGACCAGCTTCAGGACCTCCCGCTCGCGCCGCGAGATCAGGTCGGGTATGGCCCCCTGCGGGTTTGGCGCCCGGCCTTCGAGGTAGGCCTGAGTGAACTGAGTGGCGATCCGGCTGCCGAGAAAGCGCTCGCCGGCGGCTACACTACGCAACCCCAGCACCAACTCCGGGGCGCTGGAGTCCTTCGACAGATAGGCGTCCGCCCCGGCCCGCAGGGCGCCGAAGACATACTCCTCGCCCAACTGGGCGGTGAGGATCAGCACCCGCGCGCCGGGTGCGACGCGCTTGAGGTCTTTGAGCGCGTCCAGTCCATTCATCCGCGGCATGGACAGGTCCAGGACGATCAGGTCCGGCTGCAGTTCCTGGGCGCGACGGATCGCCTCGCCCCCATCGCCGGCCTCACCGACGACCGCGAAATCCGGCTCCGCGTCAAAGATGGCCCGCAGGCCCTCGCGTAAGATTCGATGATCCTCGACCAATAGAATACGCGTCTGCTTCGGCATGGTGGTTCTCCTCCTCGATCACTGGCCGCGTCAATCGTGGGTCATATCGGTATCCGCGCCGGAAACGATGCAATCAGGATCCCGGTCGAGCATCCCTTGGCCCGCACCGGAATCAGGTATACGCCGGTCTCCGGGGACAGGTCGGTGGGCGTAGAAGACGCTGACCATGCCATTGCCCTGGTTGAATGCCGGGCCGGTGCTCCGCTGGAATCCTGATCGCCGGAATGACCCACTGTGCTATCCGTCGGGTGAAACCGACATCTCGTCAGGTTCGTCGGGCGGCCGTTTTCCCAGTCAGGTGCCGGACCCGTGACCTGTCTCAGTGTCGTCTCAGAATACTGCATCGGGGCGTCAGAAATGGGGGGAAACCCCCATTGGTTTCCCGCGGTTTTGGGGTCATCCTTCGTCCACGAGTACGACCGGATTGTGCGACCGCAGTTTTAGGGTCAAGGGTCCGGGTCCCCAGTTTCCGTTGTCAGTACGTGTCCAAGGTGCCGCGGCCCTCCCTGGATCGCACGTGACCCTACCATGAGGTATGAAATGATGAAGATTCAAGTGGTACCTGAGGTGACAAGGCACCGTCACGCGCGCTGGATGCAGCTGGCCCTGGCGGCCACGATCGGGGTTGGCGCCGGGGTCGGTCAGGGCCTGGCGACGGCGGCCGAGGAAGGGGCGGCGCCAGTCGATGGTGCGACCGCACCGATCATCGTCACTAAATCCATGAAGGCGAAGGCGCTCAAAGACGCTGCCGCGGGCGTTCGCGGGGAGGCACCGGCCGCCCCGTCGGCGCCTGCCGCTGCAGCCGGGACGCGAACCTCATCCCCCCCCAATGCACAACAACCAGCACCGGGCGCCGGAGCGACAAAATGAAACAAACAGCACGCGCACCTGACGCCAGGAGGCGTCGGTACTCGAAATGGACGCATCTGATCCTGGGGGCGGCCATCGGCTTTGGCCTCGGGATCACGCCGGCCGGGGCGGGCTTGCCGACTTCGGCGACGGACCAGACCAAGGTCCCGCACTATTTCGGCCCCTTCCCGAACTGGGCACTGAGCCCGTTGACGCTGCCTGATGCCACCGTCTTGATCGCCGACCCGCCCGCTGGGGGGACGACCGCGACCGCGACGGCCACGGTCGGGGTCGGCGGTGTCATCACCGGCATCGTCATCACGAACCCGGGCAGCGGCTACACCAGCGATCCCGCCGTCACCATTGCGGGCTCGGGCGCCGCCGCCACGGCGCACGCGCACTACACTGCGTCGGGTGCGGTCACCGGCATCGCCGTCAGCGGGTCTTCCAGCTTCGCGGGCTATGGCTCGGGCTACACTGCCCCAACCGCCACGATAACCGGCGGCGGCGGTTCGGGCGCTGAGGCGACCGTATACGGCGGCGTCCATACGGTCACGGTGAACACTGGCGGGGCCGGGTACACCTTCCCGGTCGTCAACTTCGACCTGCCCGACGATGCAGTGAACGGGGTGGCAGCCCAGGCGTATGCCAAGTGTGACGGGCAGGACACATGCCCCTTGGGGGGGGCTGGCGCGATCACGGAGATCGTCGTCACCCAGCCGGGCTCTGGCTACTCGCGTGCGCCTACGGTGGTGATCACCAACGGGCCCCTCTACGACCCGATCAATATGACCAACGGCGGCACCAGCGCCGAAGTCACGGCCACGCTCGCCGTCCAGACAGTTGCCGTCACTGACGGCGGCTCGAACTATACGCCTACCGTGCAGAATCCTATCGTTGTCACCATCGCCGGCGGTGGCACCGGGGCCACGGCCACGGCCAGCACCGACTATGGCACGATCTCCGAGATCAACGTCACCAATCCCGGTTCCGACTATCTCACCGCCGGCGGCATCAAGAAGTTCCAAGACCGCCTGCCGGGGCTGTGCAACCCCGCGGTCACGGGCAGTTGCGACGCTGCCAAGAACAATCTCGGCCAGTACATCCCGCTCGCTGTGCCCGACACCACGATCTTCACCACCGGCCGCGGATTCACCGCCAACTCCGATTACTACGCGATCGCGTTGGTCCAGCACCGCGAATGCATGAGTTCGTCCCTGGGTTGCGCCACTGACCGCACAAAAGGGACCCTGCTGCGCAACTACGTGCAACTCGCCTCCCCTGGGGTTCCCGGTGCGGTCCCACTGTCAACTGATTTGCTCGACGGCACTTCCGTTGACCTCTATTTGCCGGACGGCAGCCGGGCCTATGGAGTAACCGATCCCCATTACCTCGGCCCCGTCATTGCGGCGACCAAGGATAAGGCGGTCAGAATCACCTTCTACAACCTGCTGCCCGCGGGCGCCGGTGGGAATCTTTACATACCCACGGACTCGACCCTGATGGGGGCGGGTTTTGGTCCGTTGAACAATTGGCCCGCGCCGACCAATACCTCAAGCGTCATGGACGGGGTCCGCAACCCGGAGTGTACCCAGACCGGGAAAGGTACCGATACCAACTGCTTCAGAGACAACCGCGCCACGCTCCATCTGCACGGCGGTACCTCGCCTTGGATCAGCGATGGCACCCCGCATCAGTGGATCACGCCGAAGAACGAAGGCACCCCTTGGCCCGAGGGTGAGAGCGTCGGCAATGTCCCTGACATGACCGGCACGGCCATCCAAGCCTTGGGTGTACCCGACTGCTCGAACCCCGCCGACGGCTGTCAGACTTTCTACTATACCAACCAGCAAAGCGCGCGGCTGATGTTCTACCACGACCATGCGTCCGGCACGACCCGGCTCAACGTCTACCTGGGCGAGGCAGCCGGCTACCTGATCAGCGACAACACCGAGAAGGCGCTGCTCACTCCGGATGGCAGCGGTAAGACCACGATTCCAGTCGACCAGATCCCGCTCATCATCCAGGACCGGACCTTCGTGCCCGATACCACGCAACTCTCCGAGCAGGACCCGACCTGGGACGCGCCCCGCTGGGGCGGCAAAGGTAACTTCTGGTATCACCACGTCTACATGCCGGCCCAGAACCCGGGCGATCCCTCGGGCATGAGCGCCTACGGCCGCTGGATGTACGGTCCCTGGTTCTGGCCTCCGGCGACCCCGCCGCATGGCCCCATCCCGAACCCTTACTACCAGATGGATCCGAAGGCCACCCCGCCCTTCTCGGAGCCATTGGCGCAAAACAAACAGTGCAACCTGAACGACCAGACCACCTGGCAGTACGACACTGACCCGTTCTGCGAGCCGCAGTTCATTCCGGGTACCCCCAATATCTCGGCCGGCATGGAGCAGTTCAACGACACCCCGCTGGTCAACGGGACCGCCTACCCGACGCTCACGGTGCAGCCGAAGACCTATCGCTTCCGCGTCCTGAACGCGGCCAACGACCGGTTCTGGAACCTGTCGCTGTACGAAGCGGATTCGACCGGGACCGAGGTTGCTCTCAAGGCGTCTGAACTGGAGGCGGCGCAGACCGATCCGACCGTCGTGCCGACACCGGATACGAGTCGCAGCCGACCCGGACCGGATTGGATCGTGATCGGCAGCGAGGGAGGGTTCCTGCCCGCGCCCGTCGTCGTCCCGCCGCAGCCGACCACCTGGATCACGGATCCGACCCGCTTCGACGTGGGGAACGTTGATTTGCACTCGCTGCTGCTGGCCCCGGCCGAACGCGCCGACGTGATCGTCGACTTCTCGGCGTACAAGGGCAAGACGCTCATCGTCTATAACGACGCGCCCGCCGCCTTCCCGGCCCGGGTACCGAGCTACGACTACTACACCGGGGGCCCGGACATGAGCCCCAACGGTGCGGCGGCCGTCCTGCCCGGCTACGGACCCAACACCCGGACCGTGATGCAGATCAAGGTCGCGAACGTAGACCCGGCACCGGGCGCCGCCTTCGACTTGAACCGGCTCAAGGCGGCATTCCAGCACAAGGCGAACGGCACCGGCGTCTTCGAGGCCAGTCAGCACCCGATCATCGTCGGGCAGGCGGCCTACAACTCCGCCTATGGCTCGGCCTTTGTCGCGAGCGGCGATTGCAACAATCCCCCGTCCACCACCCCCGGGGGAAGCAGCACCAGCAAGCGGTGTGACGGGTTCGTGCGGATCAACAGCCAGGGCGGTACCTGGTTCGGGTTTAACACCCTGCGCACGGGCACCGCATCCAAGCTGCAGCTCGTGATCCAGCCCAAGGCGATGCACGACGAGATGAACTCGGCGGCCTTCGACGAGTTTGGGCGGATGACGGCAAACCTGGGTCTGGAGGCTAGCCCGGCCGGGCCGAACGGGCAGACCATCACCCTGCTGCCTTACATCAACCCGACGACGGAGATCTGGGGCGGGAACGGCACCGGCCTTCCCAGCGCGTCCACCAGGGTGACTCCGATCGCCAACGCGGCGGATGGGTCCCAGATCTGGAAGATCACCCACAACGGCGTGGATACGCACCCGATCCATTTCCACCTGTTCGACGTGCAGGTGCTCAACCGCGTGTCTTGGGACAACATCATCCTCCCGCCGCACCCCACCGAATTGGGCTGGAAGGAGACGATACGGGTGAGCCCGCTCCAGGACACGATTGTGGCGATCCGGCCGGTCATCCCCCAGGTCCCGTTTGAAGTGCCTAACAGCATCCGGGCGCTGAATCCGGCGACGGCGTCCACGGGGCCGGACGCGGCGATGGGCTTCAACCCGATCGCCATCGATCCTGCAACCGGGCAACCCGTCGCGGCACCCATCACCAACCAGCTCGTCAACTTCGGTTGGGAGTATGTGTGGCACTGCCATATCCTCAGTCATGAGGAGATGGACATGATGCGTCCGCAGTCGCTGGTGCTTCCGCCGATCGCACCAACCTGGAATGGCACCGGCTATTCGTTCAGCGGCGCCGTCGGCAACCGGCATGTGGTGCTGACCTGGAATGACAACTCGATCACCGAGACCTCGTTCTTGGTGCAAAGCTCGACGAATGGCACCACCTGGACGGACCTCGGTTCCGTTCAATCGCCGCTGAGTGGTGGGAATATCCACGAGGTGCGCAATTTCACCGACCCCAACGTTTACGAGGGGAGTCCGACCAATCGGTACCGGGTCGTCGCGAACAACACGGTCGGTTACGGTGGTGCTTACCCGGGCGTCACCGCGTCGTCGGTGTCTCCCACTCTGTCGATCGAGCCGGTTGCCCCGGCGGCCCCGAATGCGCCAAGCGGCGCCAGCGCGGTGTGGACGGCAGGGACGACGAATACCGTGAGCTTTACGGATAATTCGACGGACGAGACCGCGTTCCTCTTGGAGCGTTCTGATGGTGTCGCTTGGACCACGGTGCCCGGTTGCGGCGCCGTCGCTGGAACCGGCAACCGGACGTGCACCGATCCCACGGTCACGGTCACCAAGGACTCGCAATATCGCATTGCCGCGGTGAATGGTGCAGTGTCGTCGGCCTCCGTCATGACCAACTGGATCCCGGCCGCCCCCGGCAACGTGACGGCCACCGCACGCAGGATCAACAACGCCGAACGCGTGACCTTGGATTGGGCGGACAACTCTGCTCAGGAGACGGGTTTCCGCATCCAGCGGGCGACCAATGCCGACTTTACGGCCGGATTGAGCACGACCACGGTGCAAACGCCGAACGCGATCAACTACACCACGGGTAACCTGAGTCGGCGGTCTTACTGGTTCCGGGTTCAGGCTTACAGCGCCGTGACTTCCTCGGCCTGGGTGACGGCCGCGCCGGCCCCGCTACCGGCGCCATGATCGGCACCCGTTAGCTCAGTGAGGGACCTGGTATCGGGGGAGGGCGAAGGCCCTTCCCCGATTTTTTATGCACGATCAAGACGCGTTTTGACCCCAAGAGACCAAGCAAATGAGACGTTTCACGGTAATATACCCCTGGTTGGCGCTGGTCGGCCTGGCGCTGAGTGTCCCGCAAGCCGCGGCGGCCGATGACAGCGCGATCGCGGCGTCGGCCTTGAACAGCGACCAGGCCAGGCTGAGCTATGCGTTGGGCATGGACCTGGGCGCCCAGTTGCGCCGGTCGGGCGTGGCAGTGGACCCCGCCATCTTTGCCCGGGCACTGACCGATAGCCTGGCCGGGAACGAGACCCTGATGACCCCGGCAGACGCACAGGTCACTATCCAGATGCTCCAGATGCAGTTGCAGCGCCGCCAGGCGGAGGCCAAGGCCAAAGCGGCGCCTGGGGCCGATCCCGGGGCCGCGGCCGTTGCCAAACCCGCGGAAACTGCTCCTAATCCGGAAGCCGCGGCCCCGCCGCAGCGTGCCCCGGGGGCCGCGGAGCCGAGTCCGTCGAACTGATTTTCCGGCCGGCGGCTCGGGCCGACCGGCGTCTCGCCATTGCCCTGGTTGTTGCAATATGAAAACGTCAAGACCCTACCGTCGGCCGCTCGCCGTGCTCCTCCTGGCCGCTTTCGTGCTGGGCGGCCCGCTCCTCGGCGGCGGTGGGCTGGTTTGCGCCGAGGAACCGATGGCGATGCCCATGCCGGCGCCCCCCGCCGCGAGCCCGGGCGACCAGTCCGCGAGTGAACCGCTGGCCGGGCCGGGGCCTGCCGACGCGGCGGGTGACCTCCTCTACGTCTGCCCGATGCATCCGCAGGTAACCAGTGCCAAGCCCGGCAAGTGCCCGATCTGCGGCATGGACCTGGTCGCCAAGTCGGCGGGGGGCACCGGCGCGGGGACCGAGGCATCGGGGATGCCTGGTCACGCTGCCGTGGATAAACCGGCGTCCGAGTCCGAGCCGGCAATGGCGCCGGGAACCGAAATGGCGCACATGCACGCGCCATCCGAGCCGGCAATGGCGCCGGGAACCGAAATGGCGCACATGCACGCGCCATCCGAGCCGACAATGGCGCCGGGAACCGAAATGGCACACATGCACACGGCCGCCCAGGTGCCGATGGACCCGGCCTATGTCTGTCCGATGCATCCGCAGGTAACCAGTGCCAAACCCGGCAAGTGCCCGATCTGCGGTATGGACCTGGTCGCCAAGGCGGCTGATGGTGCATCGGCGCCTGCACCGTCGGCGCAACGGCAGCCAGTCCATGAGGGCGCGGAAGAGCCGGCGACGGTGACGGTCGCCGATGCGGTGGTGAATCAACTGGGGGTGCGCACGGCCCCGGTGCGCCGCGGCGCCCTGAGCCGCCATATCGAGGCCCCCGGCGTGTTCCAGCGCGCTATGCCGCGGGGCGGGGTCAGGCCCCTGCCGCAGAGTCCGGAGCCCGGCGCCGCCGACCACGGGGCCTTCACCTCGGTCATGATGGTGCTGGGGCAGGTCTTCGAGCGCGAGGCGCCCTTGATCCACGAGGGGCAAACGGCGCGTATCCGCTTCCCGGGCCTGGGGACCCGGGAGTGGACGGGGAAGGTGGGCAGTCTGGAGACGCAAATCAGCCAGACCACGCACACGCTTCAGTTTCGTGTCATGGCCGACAATGAGGGCGCCCCCGTCCCCGGCGGGATGGCCGCCATTGTCACGGTCGCCGTGGAACCCGTGACCGATGTGCTGCTGGTCCCGCGCGAGGCCGTGATCCTGACCGGGAAGGGTGCGCGAGTGATCGTCGCGCTGGGCGGCGGCCGTTTCCAACCCCGCGCCGTGACCGCCGAGGACTTCGGCGAGGACGAGATCCTGATCCGCTCCGGTCTGCGGGAAGGCGAGGTAGTGGTGGTGTCCGCGCAGTTCCTGCTCGATTCGGAGGCCGACCTGCAGGCCGGACTCAGACGCCTGAGCAGCGGCCAGGCCGCGCCGGCCCCGGCCGCGGGGGTCGGGAAGTGATAGCGCGGATCATTCGCTGGTCGCTCGACAACCGCGTCCTGGTCCTGGTGGCGACGGCCCTGCTGGTCGCCGGCGGCGCCTATGCGGTGCGCCAGATCCCGCTGGATGCCATCCCCGACCTGTCCGATGTCCAGGTCATCGTCAAGACGACCTTTCCGGGTCAGGCGCCCCAGGTGGTGGAGGACCAGGTGACCTATCCGCTCGTCTCCGCCCTGCGCGGCGTGCCGGGGGCGGTCGCGGTGCGCGGCTACTCCATGTATGGCGACTCCTATGTCTATATCGTCTTCGGCGACGGGACCGATCCCTATTGGGCGCGTTCCCGGGTGCTGGAACTGCTGAACCAGGCGGCCGGCCGCTTGCCGCCCGGGGCCAAACCCGCGCTCGGTCCGGACGCCACGGCGGTCGGTTGGATCTTCCAATATGCCTTGATCGACCGCACCGGCGGTCATGACCTGGCCCAACTGCGCAGCCTCCAGGACTGGTTCCTGAAGTACGAACTCCAGTCGGTGCCCGGGGTCGCTGAGGTTGCCACCGTCGGCGGCATGGTCAAGCAGTATCAGGTGGTCGTCGACCCGCAGACCCTGCGCGGCTACAACCTGCCGCTGACCGCCCTGATGCAGAGTATCAAGAGCGCTAACGGCGACCTGGGGGTGGGCACCCTGGAACAGGCCGAGGCGCGCTACATGATCCGGGTCGCCGGCAATCTGGCCGGGGTCGAGGACCTGCGGCAGGTCCTGGTCTCCCCGGGGGCAGCGCGGGCCGGCATGGGGGCCGAGACCGCCGCGGCGAACCAGGGCACGACAGGCTCCGTCCTGCGTCTGGGCGATGTCGCCGAGGTGCGGTTGGGCCCCCAGATGCGCGAGGGGATCGCGGACCTGGACGGCCTGGGCGAGGTGGTCGGCGGGATCGTGCTCATGCGCCCGGGCGGCAACGCGCTCACGACCATCGCGGCCGTCAAGGCGCGACTGGCTGAATTGAAGGAGGGACTGCCGCCGGGGGTGGAACTGCGGGTGGTCTATGACCGCTCAAGCCTCATCCAGCGTTCCATCACGACGCTCAGCGACCGGCTCCTGGAGGAGTTTGCCATCGTCGCCCTGGTCTGCCTGCTGTTTCTGTGGCATGGGCGTTCGGCCCTGGTGGTGGTCGTCAGTCTGCCCATCGCCATCCTCGCCGCCTTCATCGTCATGGGCTGGCAGGGGATCAGCGCCAACATCATGTCCCTGGGCGGTATCGCCATCGCCATCGGCGCCATGGTGGATGCGGCCATCGTGATGATCGAGAACCTGCACAAGCACCTGGAGCGCGAACCCCTGACCGCGGCCAACCGCTGGACGGTGGTGCAGCAGGCCGCCACCGAGGTCGGGCCGACGCTCTTTCTCTCGCTCCTCATCATCACCCTGAGCTTTCTGCCGGTGCTGGCCCTGCAGGGTGAGGAGGGGCGGCTGTTCGCCCCGCTGGCCTACACCAAGACCTATGCCATGGCCGCCGCTGCCATCCTCTCCATTACCCTGGTACCGGTGCTGCTCGGGCTCTTCGTGCGCGGGCGGGTGCGCCGGGAGCAGGACAATCTGGTCAACCGCGCGCTCAGCGCCGGCTATCGTCCGCTGCTCGGTTGGACCCTGCGCCGCCCGGTGCTGGTCCTCTGGCTTGGTCTTGGGCTGACCCTGTCGGGGCTGTGGCCGCTGCTCAATCTGGGCACCGAATTCATGCCGGATTTGGATGAGGGCGATCTGCTCTATATGCCGACCACCTATCCCGGCATCGCCCCGGATAAGGCGCGGCAACTGCTGCAGCAGACCGACCGGCTGATCCTGACGGTTCCGGAGGTGGCGCGGGTCTTCGGCAAGGTCGGTCGGGCCGAGACCGCGACCGACCCGGCGCCGATGGAGATGATCGAGACCACCATCCAACTCAAACCGCGCGACCAGTGGCGCCCGGGTGTGACCGTGGATGATATCAAGGCGGAATTGGAGCGGACCGTGCAGTTTCCGGGGCTGACCAACGCCTGGATCATGCCGATCAACGCCCGCCTGCAAATGCTCTCCACCGGGATCAAGACCCCGGTGGGGATCAAGATCGCGGGGCGGGATCTCGCGCAGATCCAGTCGCTCGGGGAACAGATCGAAGCGGTCCTGGGCCGCCTGCCGGGCACCGCCTCGGTCTTTGCCGAGCGGGTGGCGCTCGGGCGCTATGTCGAGATCACGCCGGACCGGCGGGCGCTGGGCAAGGTCGGGCTCACAGTCGCGGACCTCCAGGAGATCCTGGCCGCCGCGGTCGGCGGCATGAATCTCACGGAGGTCGTGGAGGGTCGGGAGCGCTATCCGGTCAGTCTGCGCTATAGCGCCGAGAGCCGGGATTCGGTCGCACGGCTGGGGGAACTACCGATCGTGGTGGACGCCGGCGGCGCACAGGTGGCCTTGGGCGAGGTGGCGCGGGTGGCGGTGGTGGACGGACCCAACATGATCCGTACCGAGAATGCCCGGCTCAGCGGCTGGGTCTATGTGAACGTGAAGGGGCAGGATATCGGCTCCTATGTGGCCGCGGCCCGCGCGGCGGTGGCGGACCAGGTGCTGCTGCCGCCCGGCTATTCGCTCGTCTGGTCGGGGGCCTATGAGCATTGGGAGCGTGCCAAGGAGCGGCTGTGGCTGGTCGTGCCCTTGACGCTCGCGATCATCCTGGTCCTCCTGTATCTCAATTTCCGCACCCTGATGGGCACCTTCATCATTCTCGCGACCCTCCCGCTGGGGTTGGTGGGCGGGTTCTGGCTGATGTACCTGCTGGACTACCGCCTGTCGGTGGCGGCGGCCATCGGTTTCATCGCGCTCGGCGGGGTGGCGGTCGAGATCGGGGTGGTGATGATGCTGTATCTGGAGCGTGCCCTGGTGCGGCGGGCGCAGGGGCCGCGCCCCGACAGCGTTGAACCGGTGACGGGTCTGACCCGGGCGGAGGTGCGGGCCGCGGTGGTGGAAGGGGCCTTGCTGCGCCTGCGCCCGGTGACCATGACCAAGCTTGCCATCATTGCGGCGCTGCTGCCCATCCTGCTGGGGACCGGGGCGGGGTCCGAGGCGATGCAGCGCATCGCCGCACCGATGGTCGGCGGTATGCTGAGCGTCGCCGTGCTGACGCTCGTCATGATCCCGGCCGCCTATCTGTTATGGAAGTCCCACGGCTTGCGCGATTGATTTGCCGCCGTTCTATGCGATGGCGCCGCGGGCTGGGTCGTTCGAGAAACGCCAGGGCGGGTGGCGGCGGTTGGCCCGCTGCGCTCACCGGTCTTCTTTGGGTTGCTGCGCCGGGCCTTGCGGGGCTCAGGCAAAGGCTTGTGCCTGGCGGCGCAACTTCTCGACGATGGCGTAGACGCCGACGTGGCGGTTGGGGCTCAGGTGCTCTTCCAGGCGCAGCCCCTCGAACAGGGCCTCGGCGTCGGTCGCCTCGATCTGCGCGGCCGTCTTGCCCGAGTACAGTTGCACCAGCAGGGCCACCACGCCCTTGATGATGGCCGTGTCGCAGTCCCCGGTGAAGTGCAGTCGCGGGGGTGAGGCAGCGTCGGGGTGGGGCGCGAGATGCACGAGGCTCATGCACTCCTTGACCCGATTGTCCTCGGTCTTCTCGGCCGTCGGCATGGCCGGCAGGCGCTCCCCGATCTCCACCAAGTATTGGTAGCGCTGGTCCCAGTCGTCGAAGAGCTCGAAATCTTCGATGACGGCCTTGATCTCGTCACTCATCATGATGCGCAATCCGAATCGATCGCCGCGCGCAGGCGGCGCGGGCGCCGCGAACGGCTCAGACGTTGAAGGACTCGCCGCACCCGCAGGTGTTCTTCACCCGGGGATTACGGAACTCAAAGCCCTGATGCAGCAGGCTTGCGCGTACATAGTCGATCTCCAGGCCATCGAGCCGTTCCAGTGCCGCGCCGTCCACCACCACCTTGACCCCGTGGCTCTCGAAGACCTGGTCGCCCGCGCCCACCGCGTCCGCATAGTCGACGTCATAGGTGTAGCCGGTGCAGCCGCTCTTCTTGGTGCCGACCCGCAGCCCCAGGCCCGACCCGCGTTGGTTTAACATGCCGGCCACATGGCTGGCCGCCGCCTCCGTCAGTGTCACTGCCATTTCGCAGACCTCTCTTCGGTTAACGTGTTCGTGTTCGTGTTCGTGTTCGTGTTCGAGTTCGTTGTCGTTGTCGTTGTCGAAATCAAGGTTATCGTAGCGCCCCGGATTCTCTCGCACTCCAAAGTGCATCGCTTATCCGATTACGATTACGACAACGACAACGACAACGATAGCGTCTAGCTTGCTCTTGACTCTTTACTTAGTGCCGCAACTCCGCCACGTCCATGCTGGCCGCGGAGGCCATGTCCATCAGCCCGCGCATCAGGCCGGCGCGCTCGCTGAGCTGGATGGTCTCGACCAACGCCTGCTTGTCCTCGGGGCTCAGGGGCAGGTGGGCGCACAGCAGGTTCACGAGATCGCTGTCCGCCATCTTGTTGACATCCTCCCAGGGCACCTCCACCCCGCGCAGGGTGCAGTAGGACTTGAGCGACACCAGGAAGCCGTCCCGGTCCCCGATCACCTGCGTCTCCTCGTGACAATCGGCGGCGAAGCGCTCCCAGTCCACCGAGACCCGCCGGTAGCCGCGGCGCCCGGCCACCTCGCCGCGGACCTGGAAGCGGCAGACCCCGGTCAGGACCACCACGATCCGCCCGTCCGCGGTCTCGCTGTAGGAGGTGATGCGCCCGGCGCAGCCGATGCGGTGGATCTCCGGCACCTCCTCGAACAGGGTCTCGCTGGTGGGCTGGACCATGCCGATCAGGTGCGCGTCCGCCAGCGCATCGGTCACCATATTGAGGTAGCAGGGCTCGAACATATTGAGCGGGAGCTGGACGCCGGGCATCACCACCGCGCCGGGCAGGGGAAAGATCGGGATCTCGGTGGGCAGATCGGCAAAGCGGGGGAAGAACGGGTTGCGGCTCATGGGGGCTCCGGGGTGCGGTCGGCCGACGGGTAGGGCAGGCACGGTATGCCATCTGCCGCAGTTGGGGGCGACCTGCCCGGTTCCACAGGGCAACGGTTGGGCGCGATGTCCCCACGCGCTTGGCGCCCTTGATCATCGCTCCGGCCAGCGGCCATCCTCTGGAGTCCAAGGCTTCAGCCTTGGTCTTGTCCAGCCAAGGCTGACGCCCGGGACTCCGGCCCCCGGGTGGCCGGAACCATGATTCAGGCCCGCCCGGCGGTCCTTTGGCCTTAGACTAGGCTCCGGTTCCTGCCGTCAGTCACCCCGAGGCCGCCCCCATGATCGACCGTCTCTTTCACCTTTTCGAGCGTTCCCTCGCCGCCGTCCTGCTGTTTCTGATCGGCATCGTGGCGCTCATTGCCGTGGCGGAACTCTGCTTCGTGCTCTACCTGGACCTGATCAGCCCCCAGGGACTCCTGCTGGGCCTGGACGAGTTGTTCGAGGTCTTCGGGATGTTCCTCATCGTCCTGATCGCAATCGAGTTCATGTCGAGCATCTACATGTATATGAAGGATAAATCCGTGCATGTGGAGATCATGCTGCTGATCGCCATCACCGCCTTGACGCGCAAGGTGGTGGTGATGAAGACCACCGAGGCCGACGCACTCTACCTCATCGGGCTGGCCGCGCTGCTGGGCACCCTGATTGCCGGGTACTACCTGATAAAGCGCCTCGGTGACAAGGAGTCGCAGCCCGGCGACGGGCACTCGTAGGGTCCGCTGTGCGGACCACGCTGAACCGTAGGGTCCGCTGTGCGGACCAAGCTGAGCCGTAGGTTCGCTATGCGGACCAAGCGCCGCGGACCCAACGCCAAGGACCGGCACCATGATCAAAGCCGCCCCCCGCACCGATTCCCCCGCCTACACCCCGCCCCCACGGGTTAGAATGCCGCCTTGAGGCAATAACCCTAGCGGCCGTGCGCGGAACCCGTCAATGAATCAGAGCACCCAAGAGTGGAGCCGGGAGCTGGACCAGGTCCGGACCCAGGAGCGGGATCCGGCGCCGGATCAGGATCAGGATCAGGGCCTGGACTTGGAGCGCGACGTCCAACTCTTCACCGCCCTCTTGGGCGAGGTCCTGCGCGAGCACAGCCGCAAGCGCGTCCTGGTGATCGTGGAGCGGCTGCGCGACGGCTTCATGCAGTTGCGCGACCAGGAGGACGCGGACCTGCGCGCGAAACTGATGAAGCGGATCGACGACATGGACGCCCCGACGCTCGCGGAGGTGATCCGCGCCTTCACCATCTTCTTTGGGCTGGTGAACACGGCCGAGGAACTCAATGCCCATCTCGCGCGCCGCGACCGGGTCCACGCCGGTGAGCGTCTGTGGTTCGGCTCCTTCGACGACACGGTGCGCCGCTTCCACGCCGACGGGGTGCCCGCGGATAAGCTCCAGGACCTCTTGAGCCACCTGGTCTATCTGCCGGTCTTCACCGCCCACCCCACCGAGTCCAAGCGCCGCACCACCTCGGACGCCTTCCGCCGCATCTTCCTGATCGCCCAAGGCCTGCACCGCCAGCGCCTGAACGAGGAGGAGCGCATGGAGCAGCTCCAGGCGATCCTGACCGAGATCCAGATCCTGTGGAAGACCGACGAGGTGCGCGTCCACAAGCCCCAGGTCACCGACGAGGTCCGCCAAGGGCTGCACTACTTCCGTGAATCGCTGTTCAAGGCCGTACCGGAGACCTACCGGAACCTGGAGCGGGCCATCCGCCGCACCTATGGCCCCGCAAGCGGGCTCAGGGTGCCGAGCTTCATCCAATTCGGCTCCTGGATCGGCGGGGACCGCGACGGCAACCCCTTCGTCAAGCCCGAGACCACGGCGCTGGCGGTGCGCCTGCACCATCAACTGGTGCTGGAGGAATACCTGCGGCGGGTCACGGCGCTGCGCCGGGTGCTGAGCCACAGCATCCCACTGTGCCAGCCCTCGCCGGCCTTCATGGACAGCCTGGACGCTGACGAGGACTACCGGCTGGTCACCATGGGCCAGGGCCCGCGCCGCTTTGCCAACGAGCCCTATCGGCGCAAACTCGCCATCATGGGGCATCGCCTCGCCGCCAACCTGGAGCGGGTGTGCGCCCGCATCCGCGGCGAGCATCACGAGGTGCTGCCGGGCGGCTACGCCGGTGACCGGGAGTTCCTCGCCGACCTCTATCTGATCCGCGACTCGCTCATCCATCACCACGACGGCAACGCCGCCGCCGGCCCCCTGCAGGACCTGATCCGCCTCACCGAGAGCTTCGGCTTCCACCTGGTGCACCTGGACTGCCGCCAGGAGTCGACCCGCCACACCCAGGCGGTGACCGAACTCTTCGCCCGCCAGCCCGGCGCGCCCTACTACGAGGCCTTCGACGAGGACCAGCGGCTCATGGCCCTGGCCGAGTCGATCACCCACCCGCATCCCTTCATCATCGACAAGGCGACCCTGACCCCGGAGACGCGCGAGACGCTCGAGGTCTTCGAGGTCATGGCGCGTCTCACCGCCGAGATCGGTCCCGGCTGCTTCGGCCAGTACGTCATCTCCATGACCCACGCCGCCAGCCATGTCATGGAGGTCATGCTGCTCGCGCGTCTGGCCGGGCTCGCCGGTCGCGACCGCCAGGGGTGGTTCTGCAACATCCAGATCTCGCCGCTCTTCGAGACGATCGAGGACTTGGGCCATATCGATGCCGTCATGAGCGCGCTCTTCGACCACCCGACCTACAGCGCGCTGCTCAAGGCCTCCGGCAACCGCCAGGAGGTCATGCTCGGCTATTCGGATTCCTGCAAGGACGGCGGCATCCTCTGCGCCAGTTGGAACCTCTACGAGGCACAGCGCAAGGTGATTGCCCTGGCCGACCGCCGCCAGGTCTCGTGCCGGATCTTCCACGGCCGCGGCGGCACCATCGGCCGCGGCGGCGGCCCCACCCACGAGGCGATCCTCGCCCAGCCGGCCGATACGGTCCACGGCCAGATCAAGTTCACCGAGCAGGGCGAGGTGCTGTCCTACCGCTATGCCAACCCCGAGACCGCCCGCTATGAGCTGACCATGGGCATCAGCGGGCTCATCAAGGCCAGCCGCTGCCTGATCGAACCGCCCCCGGAGGACCGCAAGGACTATCTCGGCATCATGGACGAACTGGCCCGCCTGGGTGAGGAGGGCTACCGCCGGCTGGTGCGCGAGACCGACGGCTTCCTCGACTATTTCTATGAATGCACACCGCTCGATGCCATCGCACTGCTCAATATCGGCTCGCGCCCGTCGCACCGCAAGCAGGGCGACCGGGCACTGTCATCCATCCGTGCCATCCCCTGGGTCTTCGGCTGGGGCCAATCGCGCACCACGCTGCCGGCCTGGTTCAGCGTCGGCCAGGCCATCAAGCGCTGGCGCGGCAGTGACCCGCAGCGCCTCGCCAAGCTCCAGCGCATGTACCAGGAGTGGCCCTATTTCCGGGCGCTGCTGTCCAACACCCAGATGTCGCTCTTCAAGGCCGAGATGCACATCGCCCGTGAATACCTGCGCCTGGCCCAGGACCAGCGCCGCGCCCAGGTCATCTACGGCCTGATCGAGGCCGAATACGAGCGCACCTGCACCCAGGTATTGAACGTCGTCGGCCTGTGCGGACTCATGGAAGACACCCCGGAGCTGGCCCACTCACTGGCCCGCCGCAACATCTATCTGGACCCCCTCAACCACATCCAGGTCGCCGTCCTCGCCCGCTACCGCCGCGAAGCCGACGAGGCGCAGCAGGAAGAATGGCTCGACCCGCTCCTGCGCTCCATCAACGCCATCGCCGCCGGGATGCGCAATACCGGCTGACCAGGTCGGCGCCGCCGTAGGGTCCGCTGTGCGGACCAACGACCTCGCGTCGAGCACCGTGGCGAGCGTTATGGTCAGGGCCTTGCGCAGCGCCCCGGTGGGAGCGGCTTCAGCCGCGACGGGCCGCGCAAGCCGCCGTGGTCTCGTTGCACCGTAGGATGGGTAGAGCGCAGCGAAACCCATCCCGCGCCCCGTCGGGCCCGATCCCGTCTCAGGGTATTATTCCGACGGCGGGTAATAGTCCCGAGCCAACACCTGCCCCTGGTCATAGGGACAATCCGCCGGAAAAATCGCAGCCGGCAGCCCGGTCTCGTCGGCCGCTAACTCCAGCGCTTGTTGGTATGCTTCCGCGATGCTATCGGCCAGCACGGACCGCAGCCCAGGGTTCTTATCCAACAGATAGGACAGGGCCGCGCGTTGCTCGATGATCGTGTTGCGCCAGCTCTTGCCCTCGAACTCGGCCCACCGTGCGGTGAGTCGGCGATACTGAAATTGCCACTTGAGCAGGTGGGCCAGCAGTACCCGCAGCCGGTTTACCAGTTCGTGCCGCTGGCTCTTGCCCATGTCGTTCAGTTCCTCCGCCAAGTGCTCGATGTCCAGGTCCGCAAACCGCCCTTGCCTCAGCAAGGCGATGGTTTTCGCCGTCCATGCGGAGAAATCGTCCTCATATAGCAGGCTCAAGTCGCTCACTGTTCACCTCCCCGGTCATGGTCTGCCCGTGCGGGCGCCTGCGGTGAATACTAACCCAATCTCCGGCGCCGGGGCCCGGAACCGGCAGCGGCCGGGCCCGACCCGCGCACGATTCGCCTTGCTCCGCGCCAGCCCCTAAGATCCGCCATCATGGCAACCACCCTCATCAGTTGGCTCGGCCGCACCGATCTGCGCGCCGTCACCGAGTCCGGTCAAGTCGGCGTTGGCCCAGTCGCCCAGGCCCTGCAAACCGGCCGCTTCGCCCGGCTGGACCTCCTCTGCGACTATGCCCCGGACGAGGCCGCCCCCTATCTCGCCTGGCTCCAGACCCAGGCACCAACGCCAGTTGCCGCCCACTACGTCACCCTGGACAGCCCCACCGACTTCGGCGCCATCTACCGCCACGCCCGCCAAGTCGTCGCAGCCACCAGCGCCGACCTGCCGCCAGGCGACGGACTCGCCTTTCATCTCAGCCCCGGCACCCCCGCCATGGCCGCCGTCTGGATCATCCTCGCCAAGACCCGCTTCCCCGCCGAGCTGATCGAGTCGTCTATCCAGCACGGCGTGCGCGTAGCCTCAGTCCCCTTCGACATCTCCGCCGACTTCCTCCCCGACCTGCTGGAGCGCCCCGACCGCACCCTGGAGCGCCTCACCCTTGGCCTGCCGCCCGCCGCCCCCGAATTCGACGCCATCTGCCACCGCAGCCCCGCCATGGCGCGCGCCATCGCCCGCGCCCGCCGCGCCGCCCCGCGCTCCATCCCCATCCTGATCGAAGGCGAGTCCGGCACCGGCAAGGAACTGCTCGCCCGCGCCATCCACCAGGCGAGCCCCCGACACGCCCGCCCCTTCGTCACCGTCAACTGCGGCGCCATCGCCCCGGATCTCATCGAATCCGAACTCTTCGGCCACGAAAAGGGCGCCTTCACCGGTGCGGTCGGAGAGCGAAAGGGCTATTTCGAGTCCGCCCACTCAGGCACCCTGTTCCTGGACGAGCTCGGCGAACTGCCCAAACCCGCCCAGGTCAAACTCCTGCGCGCACTCCAGGAAGGCGAGGTCACCCGCGTCGGCGCCACCGCCCCGACCCCGGTCGACGTGCGCATCCTCGCCGCCACCAACCGCACCCTGGTCGAAGAGGTCGCCGCCGGCCGCTTCCGCGAAGACCTCTTCTACCGGCTCGCCGTCGCCGTCATCCACCTGCCGCCACTGCGGGAACGCGAGGGCGACGCCGGCCTGCTGCTCGACCGGCTGCTGGATCAGGTCAACCGCGAGTCCGAGACCGAGCCGGGCTACAGCCCCAAGAAACTTTCCGTCAACGCAAGAAAGCTTCTGCTTGAGCACCCCTGGCCCGGCAACGTCCGCGAGATGCAGAACACCCTTCGTCGCGCCGCCGTCTGGACCCCAGGCACCACCATTGACCTGGAAGACGCCCGCGACGCCCTGCTGCCGAGCCCGACGCGGGACCTTGAGAGCGATCCGGCCCTGGCGCAGGGTATCGCCCAAGGGATTGATCTCAATGCCACCGTCGACCAGGTCGCCCGGCACTATCTGGAGCAGGCGATGCGGCTCACCGGCGGCAACAAAACCCGCGCCGCCCGGCTGCTCGGTTTCGGCAACCCCACGATCTTGACCAACTGGCTCAAGAAACACGGCGTGGATGCGTGATGGCACGGCAACTGCTTAATACAGACCAAGCAAGGCCGATTCGGCTAGGCGCACTGGCCCGGCAGCGAACGCGGGTCGTGACACCGCGCTAAACTGGCATCGATCCGGAGAAGCTACTCGACCACATGCAACCCCGTGCCCTCCGGCCCGATGCATCCGTTACAACACGCCCAAGGTAAGAGCCCGATGAACGCGATCACCTACACCGCCGCCCGCGCCGACCTGGCCAGCGCCATGGATCGGGTCTGCGACGACCACGAGCCGGTCATCATCACCCGCGAGTCCGAACAGGCGGTCGTAATGCTCTCTTTGGACGACTACAACGCCCCGGCCGAGACCCTGGCCGAGACCGCCCATCTGCTGCGAAGCCCCAACAACGCCAGGCGGCTGCTGGATTCCATCGCTGAGTTCGAACAGGGTGGCGGCACCGCGCGCGCACTCCGTCATTCCGGCAGGACGCCGGAATCCAGTGCCATGGACGGTAAGCCGGGGTCGCAGTGACCTCTCTGACACACTCCCGATAACACGACCGGCATCACTGACACCCAAGGAACGCACAGGACAACCCGATGATCCTCAAGGCACTCACCCTCGAAAACTTCAAAGGCATCCGCGAGCCGGTGCGGATTGAGTTTGCGCCGCTGACGCTGCTGTTCGGACCCAATAACGCGGGTAAGAGCACAATCACGCAGGCGTTGATGTATGCCCAGGAGATATTCGACCGAAATAACTGCGATGCGGGTCGGACAGTGCTTGGTGGCGATGTCATTGATCTTGGAGGGTTCCGGAACCTTGTATATAAGCACGATCTAAGTCGTATCATTCGTATGCGCTTTGAACTTGATCTTCGTGATACGAAACTCCCCCAAAATTCGGATTGGTTGAGAGAAGCCAAGATCGACGCAAACATGGATGAGTATGAGGATTCCCCGAAGAGATTGAGCTTCCGGTCCTGGGAAAAGCTTGTCTCGTCAATCTCGGATATCTGGATCGAGATTGAAATAGCTTGGCGAGACTGCTCCACGGTGCAGGCTGCTGGGCCGGTTGTCCAGAAGTATTCGATCGGCAAAGCCCAGGATATTTACTCGGCGATCTCGCTGAATAGCAAAGGAGAAGCTTCGATATCTACAGTGAACTTTGGTGCACCGCCGTTTGGCACCACCTACACTCGTCAGAACGAGTCCGACATTAGTTGGGTCCTTTCACAACTTGCGCGCCAGTACATTCATGCCTGTATCGAGCAAACGGACCAACCCGATCTCGGACTTCAAAGAGGAGCCTTTGTATGCTTGCCTGGCGAGAACGTATGTGAGGATTCAAACGCGCTTTCCCGCGACGAATTTGACAGACTTATTGGTGACATCGTCGCAGGCAATGGTGACTGGGGAAATGCTAGCGTGGAGACCGAATCCGGAGAACAGAATCCTCTCTACAAGTATCGTCATGTACTGTTGAACCACGCTAATATTATACTGTCAAATTGGGGCCAACAAAGCAGTCAGACTCCGCTCGCAATTAAGTTATCGGGAACCGATACTAAGTTCATGCGCGTATTGAAAAAGACAGAGCAGCTACGCGCCGCGGCGGCTATTGGTAACAACCAAACTGACTTGGAAGAAGATCTTGATCCAAAGGAATTTGCGCAGCGGCAACAGGAAAGAATATCCGATAGTTTGCGCACGGGCTTGATTTTCGACAGTTGGTTTCCGGATATCTTCGACGCGCTCATTCACGATGAGTTTGTTCCGGTTGGGGCGGGGCGGGCACTACCTTTGAATTTGCGTGGCACGGCTATTCCGGAATTGGGGAAGACGCTCGAGCCACATCCGAAAGTTTGGCTGCCACAAGATGAGAAGGTTTTCACGAACGAATTCTATGAGAACCCGATGTTTGCCCAGGAACATTTTAACGATCTCCTGACGTGTCTGATTTCTGGGCCGCGTGAGCTGCTGCACAACGCTCTCGTGCATTCGCTATATGTCAGTCCATTCCGCGAGATGCCGCCACGCCATTATCAACCCGCACGTTCGCCAGACCCTCGGCGCTGGGCAAATGGACTCGCGGCATGGGACTCGATCATGCTCAGGGGTAGGGAGTTCGCAAAAGCAGTCAATCATTGGCTCTCTGATGAGAAACGGTTTGACTCGAGGCTGTCGATCGATCTGTGCCATTACCACGAACTCGATGTTGACAGTCCGCTGCTAACCTCCAGTGACGAGGAACCCCAGACCGAGCTAAGCTTGATCTCGTTGCGCGACCGATTGCGCCAATTACCCCAGGGGCGACGGCTCCAGATCAAGGATTTGCGCAATGGGATCACCTTGTTTCCGCAAGACCTTGGCGTCGGAATTTCCCAGGTCATCCCGGTAATCGTTGCCGCGCTGCATAACGAGTCTGGCATCGTCATGATCGAGGAACCGGAGTCAAACATCCACCCGGCCTTCCAGGTGGTGCTCGCGGACCTGTTCATCACCCAGGGCAAGGCCAATCCCGGCGTCATGTTCCTGATCGAGACCCACAGCGAACACCTGATGCTGCGCTGCCTGCGCCGGATCAGGGAGACCGGCGAAGGCGAAGTGTCAGAGGGCGAGCCGAGCCTGAAGCCCGAGGACATCGCCGTTCATTTCGTCGAACCGGGCGACGACGGACCGCATATCCATCGCATTCGCATCGACGAGGACGGCGAGTTTCTTGATGCCTGGCCGCAGGGATTTTTCCGGGAGCGGGGAAAGGAGTTATTTGGATGATCAAGGAATTCGCCGTCGATCCGGGTTTGCTAACGAACTGGGAGCGCTTTCGATATCTTACCGAGAAATTTGGAGTCGCCAATGGCAGGCTGATTTCGCGGTATCCGAAGAGGTGGGCGAAGATGGTTCATGATGGGCTTGAGGGAGTGAGCGACATGGATCGTTTGCGCATAGTTGAAAAGCTTGCGGAAATGGAACAAAAGTTGCTGGTTCGCGTCTGCAAGTGGGAAAACTCTGATGATTGGTTGACGAATTCTGAGCGCGAGGATGCAGCGCGCGCATTTCAAGCGATTATTGGCTGTGAAAACCCGCGGGGACATGATCGCGTATTAGTTTATGACAACCTCGACGAAGGCAATCCTTTATGGAGCGCAAAGACAGAATTTAGAGTTGAGCGTACCGCAGAGGCGCTTTCATCTGCCGTGGCTCCTCTCCTCAGGATATCCAGGCATGTGGTCTTCATCGATCCTTACTTT
>Ga0247840_10000387_pt1 | contig 92526 bp, 96 predicted proteins | sample LaCruzMarch2015__FD_192404 | JGI IMG/M metagenome (GOLD analysis project Ga0247840, IMG submission 192404) | Freshwater microbial communities from meromictic Lake La Cruz, Castile-La Mancha, Spain - LaCruzMarch2015_17m | ecosystem: Environmental > Aquatic > Freshwater > Lake | place: Spain... | reverse complement strand
ACCTCTGGTGCTGGGGTAGCCTGTGCAAACGCTGATGGGGCAAAGAGCCCAGTAATTGCAGCAGCAATCGCGGTTTTTTGTAGTGTGTTCATGGAATACTCCTGTTTAGGTTAAAAAGTTCGATTTGCTTGTTGTTTCAATCGTTTGAACCCATCTATGGCGGTTCATGGATCTCATAGTGATCCGTGCGACTGTTTCTAAATTTGAACTTTTCCCCTTTTTAAGGCATATGCACCAAAATAGAGCATTAAATGGCACTGCTTTGGACCATAACCCCGTTTTAAGGGCAATTTGCCCTGATTTTTTAGGTCTTCCAGACCCCTGAATTTCAGGGAGCTCCTAAAATGAGTCATCAATTCACATTAAATGGATGTCATTCATGCAAAAACCAGCCCAAATCCTTGAACAGATTCAGCGTATTGCCGAAGAGATGCAAAGCAAAGTGGGTGATGCCATTCGCAATTCCCCTGCCCAAGAGATTGAAAAGAATGTGCGAGCCATGATGAATCAAGGCTTTCAGAAAATGGATTTGGTCACGCGCGATGAATTTGAATTGCAAGCCAAAGTGCTCTCTAAAACTCGTGAAAAATTAGAAGCACTCGAGTTAAAAGTAGCTGAGATGGAAAAGCACCGCGCCTAATTACTTGGTGTATCTACGATTGTTCTTGCTGGAAAATACTTCGACGAAAACAAGAACCAAGCAAATGCAATTGCTTGTGCAATCAGGAACACGCCCAGCGCCACATCAAATGCACTTGCTTGTGACCAGCCCACAGCGATTCCCAAATCAACTAAATAACCAATCCCCCACTGCACTATGAATGCCCCAATAAAGAGGGATAAGTTGTAAGTCGTACTTACACGCCCCGAGTAGGCCTTCGGAAAGTACGTGACGATTAAACTTTGCGCAAGCACATATGATGCGCACGCAATGGCTACTAAGTACCACCATGCCCACACCCACGGACTGCGCCAATAAAATGCACAGGCTTGCAGCACGATTGAAGCGCCAACCATCCACGTCATGTAGCGCATGGTATCGATTCCAATGCCAGCCAGTTTTGGCAAAATCCAAGCATTCATTAAATAGGCACACAGCAGTACTGCATTAAAGCCAAATAAAATTTGTGCTGCAGTAGTAGCGCTATAGCCCATCACCTGAATTAGCCACGGACCAAACCACAGGGTTTGAATTGCAATAAATCCACCATAGCAAAAAATACCCAGCGGCAAAATCCGCCAGAAAAAGGCATTTGTCAAAATGGGGCGGTAACTTTTCCAAGAAAGAGTAGCCTTTTCATCGGGATCAATTTCCTCTGCTTGCGTACCGTACTGGCTTGCTGCCTTAATCGGCAGGCCAATATATAAAATTAAAATGGCCAAGGCAGATAAAGCAGCCATCACTACAAACACCCCGCGCCAACCGATAAAGGGAAGTACTTCGTGCACCGGCCAGCTGGTCATTAAGGCGCCGAAGGTACCAAACACCAACATGGCGGAGGCCAACTGTGGCTGTTGCTGTGATGGAAACCAGGTTCGAAAACCTGAGAAGGCGGACATCAAGCACGCGGATACGCCAACCCCGATACACACTCGACCAATCACTAGGGTGACAAATTGATCTGCAAAGGCAAAAATAAGGGCTCCAATAATGGCAAAGCTCATCAATGCCATTTCTGTTGCACGCGGCCCAAAGCGATCGAGCGCTAGACCAACTGGGATTTGCGTCATTCCAAAGCCAATAAAATAGGCAGAGGACAAAAAACCTAACTCGGTATGACTTAAATGCAAGTCACGAATGAGCTCAGGGGAAATGACCGCATTAATTGAGCGAAAGGCATACGAGATGATGTAGGCCAAGGCAAAGCTCATAAAGACGCGCAACGCATGGCGGCCTTGCAGTGGGAGTTGTATCGCCTGCAGCGGATGGCGATACCAGTGCAGACTCATTTACTGAACCCGGAATTCATCAAAAAATGGATCCCACTTTTCTGCGGTGAGCTCAGACTGAAACACTTTCGCATTCGCGGGCGCCAAAAGTAATAGGGATTGTTGATAGATGCGACTACCACCCTCGCCATCGGGCCGCATAATCCAGCGCACCCGCATCCAGCGCTTGCCACTCGGATTTTGGATCTCAAACAAAAAATCGTCAGCAAGCCCCTTGCTTCGAGCAGGTCCTGCAATTAAATACGATGAAGGTCGTTTGATTGGTGGAGTTTGAACGGCGTTGGCTGACTGCAGGATAGTGTTTTGCACCTGCTGCAGCAACGCATCTGCTTGCGCATTGATGCTGGACGGCACTGTAATCGTGGTGACCGACATGATGGCATCATCAATCTGCGCCACCTCCAGTGTTTGTTGTAACTCGAGTCCAGCATAAGGCAGGCTCCGCTCAGCTTGTTTTGGTTTTTCAGGAAAGAGCACGGTGTAGCCAAGGCGCTCGGTATTCACTGTGCGCCAATCCAATTTAGGACTGCAGCCTAGAATGGCAGCGCCTATCAAAATAATGGCGGCTAACTTTATCTGGTGGGTCAATTGAAAGTGCCCTACGTTTACCTTAAGACTAAACAACCCCCGCTCCATGGGCCTGCTGGTCAGCATGGTAACTTGAACGCACCATCGCGCCCACCGCAGCATGGGTAAAGCCCATGGCGTAGGCTTCGCGCTCGAACTCTTTAAATACATCCGGGTGTACGTAGCGCTGCACTGGTAAATGGTGGCCGGACGGGGCTAAATACTGACCAATGGTCAGCATATCGATGTTATGCGCACGCATGTCACGCATCACCTCCAGAATTTCCTCATCGGTTTCGCCTAGGCCAACCATCAATCCACTTTTGGTAGCGATGGCCGGAAATCGAACTTTAAACTCGCTCAGTAATAGCAAAGAGTGGGCGTAATCTGCGCCAGGCCGTGCTTGCTTATAGAGGCGGGGAACCGTTTCTAGATTGTGGTTCATGACATCAGGTAGGCCCATCTCGGTATTGGCAGAAAATACATCGAGTGACTTTTCTAAACGACCCCGAAAATCGGGTACCAATACTTCGATGCGGGTTTTAGGCGACAAGCTGCGTGTTTGCGAAATGCAATCCACAAAATGCTGAGCACCCCCATCGCGTAAATCATCGCGGTCGACGCTGGTAATCACCACGTAATTTAATTTAAGAGCGGCGATGGTGCTCGCTAAATTGTATGGCTCTTTAGTATCAAGGGGATCGGGGCGCCCATGGCCCACATCACAGAAGGGGCATCGGCGTGTGCACTTATCACCCATGATCATGAATGTGGCTGTACCGCTTCCAAAACATTCACCAATATTGGGGCAACTAGCTTCCTCGCAAACCGTAACCAAATCATTCTCGCGGAGGATTTTTTTAATTTCAGCAAAGCGGGAATTGTTTGATGCCGCCTTAACCCGAATCCAATCGGGTTTTTTTAATACCTGTTCAATCGGCACAATCTTGATCGGAATGCGTGCCGTCTTTTCGGCCGACTTTTGCTTTCGCAGGGGGTCGTACTCTGGGGCCGATTGCACCTCAATACTGGATTTATCTACTGTCATGGTTTCCTATATGCACTGCGCATCAGGTAATTGGGGTTAGCTGCTCTTGCAGCTGACTGACCAGGCGCTGAGCGACCGATGCCATATTGTCTTCGATCCCTAATGTTCTCATATCTACGGTTCGCAATCCCGCATAGCCACAAGGGTGGATTTGCTGAAATGCCGATAAATCCATATTCACATTGAGGGCAAGGCCATGGTACGAGCAGTGCCGAGTTACTTTTAAGCCTAATGCGGCGATCTTTGCACCATGCCACTCGGATCCGCCCTCAAACGAGGGTGCAATATAGATACCGGGAGCTCCCGTCTCGCGAACTGCTGGCAAGCCATACTCGGATAAAGTATCCATGACCGCCTGCTCAATCCGATTGACAAACTCTTTGACATGCAAGCCATACCGGCGAAGATCTAACAATAAATAGACCACGAGTTGTCCTGGACCGTGATAGGTAATTTGCCCACCTCGATCAACCTGAATCAGCGGAATAGTACCGTCTGCAGCATGCAAATTGGCAGGATCACCTGCGAGCCCCAAGGTAAAGACAGGGGGGTGCTCTAAGACCCAGATTTCATCTAGGGTCGATGCCGTGCGCTCTTTTGTAAACAAACGCATCGCTTCATACGTTGTAACGTAGTCCACTACGCCAAGCTGCTTAATGGCAATAGTCATGCCATCTCAACTAAAGAACAATGCTTACTAAGGGGTGGGTTGACAGGGTGCGATAGAGCTCATCAAGCTGCTCACGGCTGGTCGCGTTTATGCTCAGCGTCAAGCCCAAGTATTTACCATTTTGCGAAGGCCGCTGCTCTATGGTTTGCTCATCAAAAATGGGATCGAACTGTTTGGCAATATGCACCATGGCCGGTAAAAATTCAGGGGCGTCTTTTCCCATGACCTTGATCGGAAAAACAGAGGGGTATTCAATCAGCGATTTTTCTTCCATAGTCCTTAACCTGAATGCGACCAAGCTGGCTGACCTAGCCACTCGCCCAAAATAATATTCCGAATGCAATGCAATTTACGGTGAAAAAAATGGTCCGCTCCTGGCACTACTTGAACCGTTAACTCTTGTGGTCTAGCCCAATTAAAGACATCTGCCAAGGGAATGGTCTGATCCAGTTCACCGTGTATCAAGATCGTATCTTTAGGAACGTTCAATAGTTCCCATTTGCCCGCCGCACTTCCTACCATCACGAACCGCTCTGCGGGACGGCCTAAATCGGCCAATGCCTTGATTAAATGACTACCAACAAAACTACCAAATGAAAAACCTGCCACTACAAGAGGCAAAGTTGAAATCGAGTTTGTCCAAATGAATTGCTCAGTTAATTCATTATTCATCCAGGTGTGTGGATTACGCATCCACTCGGATACATGCAGTAAATCGGCTAACTCACCAACGCCCTCATCATGAATTCCGGCTGTGCCACCTACACCCCGAAAATTGGGGCGCACGCTAACGTAACCCAACTGATTAAATGCCCGTGCAATCGTTTGTGCGACCTTGTTGTCCATCGTCCCACCCAGTAAAGGGTGTGGATGAGCAACCAAAGCGAGGCCGCGCACCATAAATGCAGGATCGTTTTTAAGGAGGTCAGGCAAGTCAATTGCCATTTCTATTGGGCCTACGATGCCATCCATGGAAATTACTTGGGTGCGGCTATTCATGCGCAGGTCTTTTAATCAGAAGAAAAAATTAAGCGGCGATCAGGCGCGCGACTGGCTTGCCTTCAAGTAAATGGGACTGGATAATTTCTTCAATGTCATCGGCATCAATAAAGGTGTACCAAATGCCTTCTGGATAAACCACCATTACCGGCCCGAGACTACAGGCATCAAGGCAACCTGCCTTGTTCACGCGTATCTTGCCTGGACCGGAGAGCCCGAGCTCCTTAATACGGTTTTTGGCGTAGGTGAACAAATCAAAGGCATTGTGCTGGGCACAACAGTTATTGCCGTTGGTGCGCTCATTAAGGCAAAAGAAGAGGTGGTGTTTAAATGCCATACAAAATTATATCGGCCCTTTGCTGAATCGGGTTTTGAATTGATTTTGCAATACCCAGAAAATTGCAAAGGGAAGCCAAATAAATGAAACCCACTTCATTAGGTCATTAAAGTGCAGCAAGCGGCCCTGAAACCAGTCCTTCAGAGTCAAGGCGAAGTAGGGATTGTCTGGAAATAAATTGACAAGCAAGAGCATGGCGGTCAAACAGGCTAGGCCAAGCCACAAGCGGGTACAACTGCTCCACCGAATCGCCCACCATAACAATGCGCTCGCAATTAACATACCCCATACCGCGCCAGTGGTCAGCCAAGCTAAGCTGATTTCATCCCCAAACTGCAAGCCCGTAAAGAGGCTTTTAATCAGCACGGACGCGCCCAATAAGCCCATCAATAAGCGCCATTGTGGGGCTTTGGCTCGCATTCCGAGGGAAAGGATCAGTCCAACCCCAAGCCAGCAGCTGGTCGTAATTAAACCCTCGCGTAGCGTCTGGTTCATGACGAAGGTGCCCCAATCTCCCCCACCAACCCATTGTCGCCATGCGCCCATACCAAGCCATGCGCTTTGGGGATAAATTTGCGCCCACGGAAACAAGATGAATAAGGTGGCTGCGCCCCAATTCAGACCAAACCATACATCAGACTGCCGCCGAATTGCACTACCCGAAAGCCATTGGGGTCCTAGGGGCACAGCCAGGAGGGCGCCGATAAAACCGCCCAGCATATTGGCCCACCAGTCGGTTTGACTAGGGATGCGGGTTGGCAGCCAGGTTTGCATGCTTTCCACGACTCCTGCCAAAAGGGCGCAACTCATTAAGGCAATGAACAGGGCAAGAAAACGCCGCCAGCGTGGAAATACAGCGCAGACCAATAAAAACCCCAAAGGAATATAGGCTAGTACATTGGCTACGACATCAAACAGGGGAATAAAACGCGGCAAAGGGGCAGATAACCAAGCGAGGCCCCGAACCCCATTTTGAAAATTGAAGTCAAACGGGTTAAGGCTAGTGTAAATAATCAAGAAACCATAAATTAAGGCAATGGCTCGCGCTAAGGGCATGGCCTGCAATGGCCACGCCAATTTACGCGGACGGGGGTTTTGCCCTGATTCTGCTGACATCCCGCAATTTTAGGTCAGACCTTTCTACAATAGTGAAATGAACGGAAACTGCATTCTCGAGCGCGTCGCTGAGACACGGTCCACCAACGATGATCTGATGGCGCGTTGGCGTGCCGGTACATTGATTGATCCGGTTGCTCGTTTTAGCAAAAAACAGACGCATGGCAAAGGTCGTGCCGGTAGAACTTGGTATGCCCAAGCGGGTGACTCTCTGGCGTTTTCGCTCGCCTTTCCGTTTCACAAAAGCCCCGCTGAATTAAGCGGTCTGAGCTTAGTTGCTGGATTAGCAGTAATTGAGGGCATCTGCTCTGCACTGAATACCAATGAGCGTATGTTGTATCAACAAGGGTTGCGGCTAAAGTGGCCCAACGACATCGTCATCGGGCATGCAAAAGTCGGGGGCATTTTGATTGAAGGGGGACAGTCATCCCCCAATGATCCGAGCTGGATGATTATTGGGGTTGGCCTTAATGTACGCTCCCACATCAGCGAAGCCGCGGAATTAAAAGCCATCCACTCCGGTCCGATTGGCGGACTGGATCAGCTGCTAATGCAAGCTCAAATTCTGCCCGATCTGGACTACATTTGGCTTAATTTAGTCAGCGCATTTGAGCGCCTTTGCACTGAGTTTGATCAACATGGCTTTGAGTCTTTTATGCAGCGGTGGTCAGATTGGGATGCCTATCAAGGTGAGCCTGTCTTCACAAGTCACCTTGGGAAAAAAAATATTGAAGGGGTGGCATCCGGTATTGACCACACTGGTGCGTATCAAATTCAAACGGACCACGCCATGGTTGCGATACATGCCGGAGATGTATCGCTACGAAGGCAAGCATGAGCCTTTACCTTTTATTTGATATTGGTAATACCCGCCTAAAGTGGGCGGTAGTGGAATCGCATCAAAATCCAATCGATCGTAATAAAAAAGTATGGCTCCACTCGGGCGCAATTGACACAAAGTTACTGCTATCACCGGACCATTGCGAAGAGCTAGCGCATTACATCTTGCAAACCATTCCAAAGCCCGATGCGATTGGTATTTGCTGCGTCGCTGCTGAAGAGTGCATGACTAACCTTAAGCACTTATTTACCCCTTGGCACGATGCCCAATGGCTACGTATGCGTGGGGATACTCCTGTTGATGGTTTACGTTCGCTGTATGCAGAGCCCAGTCAGCTTGGGGCTGACCGCTGGGCTGGGCTGATTGCAGCACGCACCCTATCGAATGGCAATGGCTTGGTTGTCAATAGCGGTACTGCAACTACGATTGATTTTCTGGGGGCAAATGGCATTCATCAGGGAGGCTGGATTATTCCGGGCTTAAGCTTAATGCAATCGAGCTTGGAGCTCCACACTGCAAGGCTGCCAGCCACGAGCGAGGCCGAGCAGATAGATGGTTTTGGCTTATCGACTGATGCGGCAATTTACAAAGGCTGCTTAGCTGCACAAATTGGCGCCATTCAGAATGCATTGCAACTAGCCAAGGAAATGCGCCAGCCGATTGATCGCATTTGGATTGATGGTGGCAATGCAAAACACATTGCCGCCGAACTGAAACACCAGCCATTATCTAGCTCTATTTTTACGGAAGCCATCAATGGCCTTGTCCTGCGTGGACTGTGGTCTTGGCTGCGCCAAGCCCTGCGTTAAGTCATTCCTTGCGAATGCGTCCAAGCAAATGAGTGGTTGAGCGTTCGTAAATAAACGGGATAGCCATCGCTGTTCCACCCCAACTTTTTACTAGCCGTGTTTCTTCTAGCGTATCAATGGCGTAATCGCCGCCTTTGACGTAGATATCAGGCCGCACGTGCTCGAGTAATTCAACTGGCGTTTGTTCCGAGAACAACACTACCAGGTCGACGCTAGCCAATGCAGCCAATAAGGCCTGCCGATCCGCCTCTGCATTGATCGGCCGATCATCGCCCTTGCCCAGCATTTTGACAGAGGCATCACTATTCACGCCAACCACGAGACTGCCGCCCAGACTGCGCGCTTGATCTAAATAGCTCGCATGGCCGCGGTGCAAGATATCAAAGACGCCATTTGTGAACACGATTGGACGTGGCAGCCTTGCAAGCGCCGCAGGCAGATCTTCTGTAGGGCATATCTTTGACTCGAACGTGGGTTTTGTTGGAATTGTCATAGCGTATCTATTGTCTACTTAAATGGTCTCAATGTTTTTCAATATGACTATGGCATGTTGCTGAATCTGTTTTTTCTCGGCATCGTCGATCCGTTTTAAATTGGCAGTCATCAGGCGGGTACGTGGATTTTTTTCAAACTCAGGCTGGTGGTTCATTAAAAAGTTCCAGTACAAGGTCGTAAATGGGCATGCATTGTCACCCACCCGCACATCAGGCTTATACGGGCAGTGGTTGCAGTAATTACTCATGCGCTTAATGTAAGCGCCACTGGAAATATACGGCTTACTAGTGAAGCGCCCGCCGTTGGCAAACAAAGCCATACCAGCGACGTTTGGTAATTCAGCCCACTCCACCGCATCCACATAAACCGCCAAGAACCAGCTACTCACCGCTTGAGGGGACAGGCCAGCCAATAAGGAAAAGTTGCCCATCACCATCAGGCGCTGAATGTGGTGGGCATAGCCATACTCCAGCGTTTGTCCAACTACATCGGCCATGCAGGCCATCTTTGTTTTGCCAGTCCAATACCATGCTGGTAACTCACGCTTATATCCAAAGTAGTTCGCGGTTCCCATCTTAGGCATATCGAGCCAATAGACCCCCCGAATAAATTCGCGCCAACCCAAAATTTGCCGAATTAGGCCCTCCGCCGCCTCCAAGCTAGCGTCACCAGCCCGCCATGCTGCCTCTACCCGCTGTATGACCTCTCTCGGATTAATCAGCTTTAAATTGAGGCTAGAGGATAAGATCGTATGCCATCCAAACGGGGTATCGGTCCACATTGCATCCTCGTATTTGCCAAAGTGTACGAGCCGAGCATCGATAAAACGGTCTAGGGCCAATAAGGCTTGCTGCCGTGTGACCGGCCATAAAAAGTGCTGAAGGCTGCCCGGATGATCTTTAAAGCGCTCCTCTACCAAGGCAAGCACTTCCTTCGTAATGGCATCGGGCTTAAAAAATTCCGGTGGGTCAATTAAGCCAGGTCCTTTTTTCGGATAACTGGAGCGGTTTGCGGCATCGTAATTCCATTGCCCGCCCTCGGGCTCACCGGCCTTGTCCATTAAAACGCCATGCTTTTTTCGCATCTGGCGGTAAAAGAACTCCATCCGCAGCTCTTTCTTTACCCCCGCCCAAGCCTTGAATTCCTCTAAGTCACACAAAAAATGAGTGTCATTTGCGATGCGCAATGGGGTCGCCATTTCGGTACACGCCGCTGTAATGTCGCCCCAAACCCGCCACTCGCCAGGCTCGGTGCAGTGAACTGCAGCAGGCTTGTACTGCTGAATAGCCTCTTTTAGTGCATCCCCCAAGGTATTCGCCTTATTGCCTTCAATCGACTGATAGTGCACACGCGCGCCAGCCTTGGTCAGGGCGGCAGCAAAGTGGCGCATGGCAGACAAAAAGAGGGCAATGCGTGCCTTATGGCTCCAAACCCAGGCGGCCTCCCCAGCAGACTCAATCATCAGAACGGCATCGTGCTGCCAATCGGCATTTTTCAGCAATGGGCTATCCAGATTAAGCTGGTCACCCAAAACCAAGATGAGGTTTCGGGTTGTTTTGGCGCCTATCGCGCTTTTGGATATTGGTGTTTTTGTCGCCATAAAACATCTTAACTGGAATGACTTAGACTGGAGTCCTGTTCCCTATTTTGCTTGATTAATTTATGCGCCGTATTCTAATTTCAGCTGCTTTTTGCCTTGGCCTTTCGATTAGCGCCCCGGCTTTCGCTCAGGCTGCAGCTCCTGCTTGTAGTCCCCTTCTTTCCCATACGTTTTTGCGCTTGCAAGATGAAGTGCCCCAAAACTTATGCCAGTACCAAGGGAAAGTAATTATGGTGGTCAATACGGCTAGCTACTGTGGCTTTACTGGTCAATACGATGACCTTGAGAAAATTTATTCACGTTATCAACAAAGGGGCTTTGTTGTTTTAGGCTTTCCATCAAACGACTTTGGTCAGCAAGAGCCAGGCACAAATAAGCAAATTGCTGAGTTCTGCAAGAACACCTACGACGTCAAATTCCCGATGTTTACTAAATCGAATGTCTCAGGCAAAAATCCCAATCCTTTGTTTAAGACCTTAATTGAAAAAACGGGTACGACGCCCAAGTGGAATTTTTACAAGTACCTGATTGATCGCAATGGCAACGTGGTTGAGGCGTATAGCAGTCTGGCTAATCCCAGCAGCAAAACCATCACGTCCCAAGTTGAGAAATTACTCAAAGGAACGCCGTAATGGCTAAAAAGCGCATTGCGATTATTGGCGCTGGTATTTCGGGTTTAGGCTGTGCTTACAACTTACGTCAGCATCCCGATTTTGATATCACGATCTACGAATCGGGTAAGCACATTGGCGGTCATAGCAATACGGTTGACATCACCATCGATACACCAACTGGGCCTATTCAACAGGCTGTTGACACTGGCTTCTTGGTCTTTAATCGCCGCACTTACCCGCGCTTAGTTCGACTATTTGAAGAATTGGCTGTGCCTATTTTTCCCTCGGAGATGTCGTTTTCCGTGAAGCTCGAATCGACGCGGCCACTCGAGTGGGCTGGTAATAACCTCAATTCTTTTTTTGGTCAACGGCGTAATTTACTTAGTCCATCTTTTTGGAAAATGGCTCGTGACATCATGCGCTTTAACGCGCTAGCCACTGCACTGGCTCTGAGTCAGGAAAAGACTGATGCCAGCTTAACAAGAGGTCCTCCTCAAGAAGAAAGCATTGCTGCTTTTTTAGATCGCCATGCGTTTAGTAAGCCTTTCCGCGATTGGTATTTTCTACCGATGATTGGCGCTATATGGTCCTGCTCTGTCGATCAAATGCTGCAGTTTCCGATTCAGACCATGGCACGCTTTTGCCATAATCACGGTCTCTTGCAAATACAAAATCGCCCGCAATGGCTCACGGTTCATGGCGGCTCACGAGAATACGTCAAACGCATTGTCAGTGCCCTGGATGTGCACGGCGTGCATTGGGTGCGTGACGCAGTGACCTCAGTTAATCTTCCTACCAGGGCAGGGCAAGACTCCATTGAAGTGCTTAGTGCTAATGCTACTGCTCAGTTTGATGAGGTCGTGATGGCTTGCCATAGCGATCAAAGCCTTCGCTTGCTGCATGGCATCGATACTGCCACTCAGTCCGTTTTGAGTGCGATTCCTTACCAGCCTAATCGGGCGATCTTGCATACCGATACCGCTTTTCTACCTCAGCATAAGCGCTGTTGGGCTGCCTGGAATTACACCGCACAAGCTAAGAAAGATAATGTGACTGAAGATTGCGTTAGCGTGAGTTATTTGATTAATCGCCTCCAGCCGCTTCCCCCCGAACTTAAGGATATTCCGATCATCGTTACACTCAACCCGCTGCGCGAACCCGACCCTAGTAAAGTATTTCAGGAGATCCGGTATGCGCACCCGGTGTTTGATATGCGTGCAACCGATGCCCAAGCAGGCCTACCACTGATCCAAGGCAAGTCATCGGTCTGGTATTGCGGCGCATGGACTGGGTACGGATTTCATGAGGACGGCCTGCGCTCTGGTGAGTTTGTCGCGCATGCCATCCTCGATCAGAACAAGCGGCCAAAGCACTCGCCAGCTCCAGCAGTAGAGGCGAATCTTGCCAGTTGATTTAACGCCGAAACTCAATTTCGGGGTTGTTCAGCACCGCCGTTTTCGTCCCGCAAAAAATGCCTTTTCCTATTCTGTATTTACGGTCAGCATTCCAATGCGTGAGCGACGCCGCAATCCCATTCTTCTGAGTCAATATGGTCTTGGCGATAATCGCTTTCGCTTTTTCTCATTTTTTGACAAAGACCATGGTCGCGGTGGCATCGATAGTCTTGATTGGGCTGAGGCAATTTTGGCTTCCTATGGAATTGAGCACCCCGATGGTGAAATCTGGCTACAAACATTTCCACGGGTTTTGGCTTATGTCTTTAATCCGGTTAGTTTTTGGATTTGCACCAAACCCAATGGGCAAGTCCGCGCTGTGATTGCAGAGGTCAACAATACATTCGGTGAGCGTCACTGTTACCTGCTCTGCAAAGATTCAGGTGAATCACTCCATTCGGGAGAAACCCTGACAACGAATAAGGTCTTTCATGTGTCCCCTTTTTGCGATGTCAGCGGGGAGTATCGGTTTCGCTTCCTCTTCCCCCAAGAAAGCCAATCGGGACGCAACACGGTTAACCGCATTGAGCTCCATGAGGATGGACAGGCCTTAATTCATACCAGCATTAGTGGTGAAGCGCACCCACTGACGCGGGCTTCCCTGTATGTCTCGATATTGCGATATCCTCTCATGAGCATTGGAGTGATCGGACGGATTCATTGGCAAGCACTAAAGCTTTGGGCTAAAGGTGTTCCATTTCACTCCAAACCCAAACCGCCCGACTTTGAAGTTAGTAGATGAATCGACCTGCACAATCCCTTCTATCGCGACTGAGCTTTTCACGCTCGGCCAATCGGCAGACCACCCAATCCACTCCGCTTGCCGCACGGACTTTTTTAGCATTGCTAAGCAATGTTAAATCAGGCTATTTGCTGCTTACCCTGCCGGACGGTAGAACAGAGCATTTTGGAATGGCGAGTGATAGTTTGCATGCCGATTTACACATACTCGATTGGGGCGTTTTTAGGGATGTTCTAAAGCATGGCGATATTGGCTTTGCTGAGAGCTATATTCGTGGGGAGTGGAACACGACTGACTTGAAAGCTATTTTAGAAATAGCCATTCGGAATCGCACCCTCCTCGAAAAAGCAATTTACGGCAGTTGGTTTGGCTCCTTGCTCTACCGTTTTAGGCATCGACTGCGGAATAATTCCAAATCGGGGAGCCGTAAAAATATTCACGCGCACTATGACTTAGGTAACCCCTTTTATTCTTTGTGGCTCGATCCCAGCATGACCTATTCCAGTGCATGGTTTGGAGATGATCTTCAAACCCCGCTGGCCGAGGCACAATCGAATAAATATCGGCGCATCTTATCGTCCATTGATGCCACCCCAGGAAAACGTATTCTTGAAATTGGCTGTGGCTGGGGCGGCTTCATTGAAGAGGCGGCGCTAGCAGGCTGCCATGTAACGGGACTTACCTTATCGCATGAGCAAAAGAAATTTGCCGATGCGCGCCTTGAGCGGCAAGGCCTCATTTCTGAGATTCGTTTTCAGGACTATCGCGATTGCAAAGAGCAATTTGACGGCATTGCCTCGATTGAAATGTTTGAGGCCGTTGGCGAAAACCACTGGGAGAAATATTTTAATACGATTACGGCATCCCTTAAGCTCGGCGGTAAAGCCTGCATTCAAACCATTGTTATTGCTGAGGAGTTATTTGAGCGCTACCGCAGCAGCACAGACTTCATACAGCAGTATGTATTTCCCGGTGGTATGTTGCCCTCTAAAACTACCTTTAGGGAATATGCATCGCGGGCCGGCTTACGGGTTGAAGACGAATTTGCTTTTGGTGCGGATTACGCAAAAACACTGTATATTTGGTACGAGGCCTTTAATCGCCAGCTAGACGAAGTCACTAAATTGGGTTTTGATGAAGCCTTTATCCGGCTCTGGAATTTTTACCTGATGTACTGCGCTGCAGGCTTTTCGGAGCGCAATATTGATGTGGTTCAATTTACCCTTGTTCACGATCACACTAGCGGAGATAGCTTACGCCCATGAAACAGATTGGAATGCAGGGTTTTGCAGGCAAACGAGTCTGGGTCATTGGCGCAACCAGCGGAATTGGTGAAGCCTGTGCAATTGCTCTATTAGCAGCAGGCGCATCGGTTGCGCTATCTGGGCGTCGCCTTGAAAATCTGCACGCGGTAGCCCAACACGCCAAGCCCAATCAAAGTATGGTTTTGCCCTTGGATGTGACAGAGCCCAATGCCATACAAGAGGCCTACCAAAGCCTTATGCAGGAATGGGGGCAGCTTGACCTGCTGTTGTTTGTTTCTGGTATTTACATTCCACTTCGCGCCGACAACTTTGAGATGGAGTCAGCAGAGAAAACCATCAATGCCAATGTGTTGGGTCCGATGCGCGCCGTTGCAGCAGTCTTACCGAATATGCTAGAGCGGCATAGTGGTCATATCGCCATTGTAGGTAGCGTGGCTGGCTATAGTGGTCTACCCAAGGCTTTAGCTTATGGCCCTAGCAAAGCGGCCATGATTAACTTTTGCGAAACCCTCTTTTATGATCTGCAACCCCAAGGCATTGGGGTACATATGATTTCCCCAGGCTTTGTAAAGACCGAAGCTACGGCGCAAAATGACTTTGAAATGCCCGCTTTAATTAGCTCTGAAGAGGCAGCAAAGCACATATTGGATGGTATACGTGAGGGTGAGTTTGATATCCATTTTCCGAAACGGTTTTCTGGATTCTTGAAGTTTTTACGCCTACTGCCCTATCCCATTTACTTCTGGATACTCCGGCGTTTCGTCAAAATTTAAGGCTGCAGGCAATACCGCCTCATTTACTTGTAATTTTCTTTTCTGACTTTATCGACCAAGTGATCCATCACCGCGATGGCTTTTGCACGTGTACCGGCAATCGAAGGTGAAGTGATGTACTTGCCCTGAATAGCAACCGTGGGAACGCCGTCAATGCGATACGCCTCGCCCATCTGCCGTGCAGCCCTTGCTTTTGAAACGACAGCAAACGAACGGTAAGCTGCTAAAAAGGTATTGCGATCGACGCCCTGACTGGCAACCCAATCGGCAATGTCATTCTCATTGAGTAAGCGCTTATTTTCCCTATGCATTGCAAACATCACTTTCGAGTTTAGATTGCTTCTGCCAATCGCCTCGAGCGCATAAAACAGCTGACTATGAGGCATTAACTCTTCGCGGAAGGCAATCGGCACTTGACGAAGTACCACATCTTTCGCTTGACGCTTCTCCCATGCCATTATTTCTGGATCAAAATCAAAACAATGAGGGCATCCGTACCAAAAGAATTCAATCACTTCAACCTTGCCTTTGGTATCGAGCGGTTGAGCCACCGGCAGAATACGATAATCAAAGCCAGGCTCTACCTTTGCAGGCCCTTGAGCATGGGAGAGAGGCATGAAGCAACTCAGAGCAAAAACAAGACCCATCATGAGTTGGGGCAATCGAAACAATGCTTTCATTATCTATTCACCTTAATGACGGTTGGCTTTATACCCATGCCAGTTAACTTACTACGCACAATACCGCTATCGTCCACATTAGCAAATGGTCCAATTCGTACCCGCCAAACAGCCTTGCCGTCGACGAGACCTTCACTAATTTGCGACTGCATTCCCTGCATGGCTAATCCAGCCTTTTGTGAATCAGCCTCGGATTGACTTGCAAACGTGCCGGTTTGAACAAAGAAGACCACATCTGTCTTTGCATCCGTTTTTGATCCTGCAACTACATCTGCTGCTGATTTGCCAACCGCAATTTCGGCAATTGGATCAGCACCAGTGTTGCTCTGCGTCGCCGCCTTACCTTGAAGCGGTTTATTTAAGTCAATTTGGCCCGCTGGCTTTTCCTCATCGGTTTCAGCCGGATCAACTGGCGTGACTGGCTTAATCGTAAGTGGGAGATTAGGTGCTTTAACGCCAGGTCGCTCTTGTGGTGGTTTTTTGGAGATATAAAAAGCCACGGCCAATGCAAGACTCAGGCCAATGACCAAACCAATCACCAAACCCAGAATGGTGCCGCCAAATTCCCTATCACCCCTGGTAGTAGCAGTAGGAGTAGATATGGTTAGTAGCCTAGCTTTTTTCATCATCCCACTATCTTACATTTTTCTGGGGGCCGATACACCCAATAAACTCAAGCCATTTTCAATGACTTGGCGGGTTGCTGACAATAAAGCCAGTCTTGCCAATTTCAGATCTGGGTCTTCGACCAGAACGCGATCTGCGTTATAAAAAGCATGAAAGTCTCCAGCCAAATCACGCAGATAAAAAGCCACTGCATGTGGGGATAGCTCGGTAGCAGCGGCTGTCAGCATTTCAGGATACTCGGCAAGGCGGCGCAACAAATGGTCTGAAGCCTTACTGTTTAAAAGAGAGAGATTGGCTTGCAATAACTCCGCCTCAGTCCCGCTCCACTGCAGCAAAATAGAGCAAATCCGAGCATGCGCGTATTGCACGTAGAATACCGGATTTTCATCATTCTGCTGCAAAGCTAAGTCAACATCAAAAACAAATTCCGTATCAGCTTTGCGGGAGATTAAGAAAAAACGTACCGCATCACGCCCACGCTGCAAGGCCAATTCACGCTCTTGAGTATTCATCGACTCCGTAACGCCGCCAGACCATTCCACTAAATCGCGAACGGTCACATAAGACCCAGCCCGTTTTGAAATCTTGACCTCTTGCCCATGCCGCATCACCGTCACCATCTTGTGCAGAACATAGTCGGGGTAATCCGCTGGAATAGTCCAGCCGCGTTTTTGCGCCACGCCTTGCAAGCCAGATCGCACTCGGGCGATGGTGCCATGGTGATCACTACCTTGAACATTAATTACTTTGGAAAAACCGCGTTGCCACTTGCTTGCATGGTAGGCGACGTCAGGTACAAAATAGGTATATGTGCTGTCGGACTTGCGCATGACACGGTCTTTATCATCACCATCGTCTATTGTCTTTAGCCACAATGCACCATCGGCTTCATAGGTTTTGCCTACGGACTCCAGGTCGGCAACGATCTGAGCAACACTGCCGTCGGTATATAAAGATGATTCAAGGTAGTAGCAATCAAACTGAACACCAAAGGTGCGTAAATCGATGTCCTGCTCATTGCGTAAGTAAGCAACTGCAAACTGCTGAATCGCGGCTAAGTCATTCATGCCTTTGCAATTCGGTGATGCTTGATATGCCTCTGCTATTTCAACGATGTAATCGCCGTTGTACGCTTGCTCTGGCCAAGCGGCGTCTCCTGGCTTAAGTCCGCTCAGGCGCGCATGCACTGATGCAGCTAAATTAGTGATTTGTACCCCAGCATCGTTGTAATAAAACTCACGGTGCACAGCAATCCCTTGGGTGTCCAGCAAATTGGCGATGGCATCGCCGAGCGCTGCTTGCCGGCCATGGCCAACGTGCAAAGGACCGGTAGGATTCGCGGACACAAACTCAACCATCGCCCGCAGTGATCCATCCCGCACACGTTTGCCGAACTCTTGTTTTTGGGTCAATACCGCCGTTACTACCTCAGTCTTAGTTGCATTGCTCAGGCGAAAATTAATAAACCCCGGGCCCGCAATCGCACTCGATTCAATCAAGCGAGCGTAACTGGAGTCTGCAGCCAACTGATCCACAATAGCTTGTGCAAGCTCACGGGGATTCATCTTCCATGCTTTGGCGATTTGCAATGCAATGTTGCAAGCGACATCACCATGGTCCACTGATTTGGGTCGCTCTAGTCGGGGCTCAATCAGCGCATCCACTACTATGCCGCGACTGTCTGCAACGGCACTCAAGGCGGCACCTAAGGATGCAATTAATTGGTTTTTATGGTTTAACAGCATAGAAAGATGAGTTTATCAGGCGCGGGACTGAGTTATAAATAGGGGCCACCATAAAGGTGGTAAGCTAAACTATGATCTATCAATTTCACTCCAAAGCAGGTCCCGACGTCATCATGCTCTCGGATTTGAGCCAACGGATTTTTGACATCCTAGAGCACCCCCTAGAGCAGCGCGGTATTTTAGTGGCCGAGCGCTTACAAGAGTTCATTGACCGCCTTGAGCTAGCTGTTACAGCCGATGTTGCATCCCGCAACACAGATGGGAATACCCCAATCGATTCTGATCAGGACAAGCCAATTGCCGATCGTTTAGGGCAGCGCGCTTTTCCTTTTCTAGAACTCATGAAGCAAGCTAGGGCTGCCAATGAGCCCATCGTGTGGGGCATCTAAAGTAAGGCTTATTCCCCCTACTGAATAGGGGTATCTACTCCAATGAGCTCGACAGTGACCGGCGTACCGTTTCCACGCTTTCGCCGCGGCGCTGCGCCAGATCTTCGACTTGATCTGCTGCTACCTTGCCAACGTTAAAGTACTGCGCATTGGGGTGTGCCAAATAAAATCCGCTGACACTGGATGCCGGATCCATCGCAAAGGACTCCGTTAGGGTCATGCCAATGTCTTCAGCGCCAACAATGCGCAACATATCGCGCTTGACCTCATGGGCTGGGCAAGCAGGATAGCCTGGTGCCGGCCGAATGCCGCGGTACTGCTCATCAATCATCGCGTCATTGCTTAAAACCTCTTCGCTGGCATAACCCCAAAGATCAGTACGCACGCGGTGATGCATGAGTTCAGCAAATGCCTCGGCCAAACGATCTGCGAGCGCCTTGAGCATGATGGCATTGTAGTCATCGTTTTTTGCCTGAAATTCAGCAACTTTCTTTTCAACGCCGTGTCCGGTAGTGACGGCAAAACAGCCGACGTAATCTGCCACTCCAGAATCGCGTGGCGCAACATAGTCTGCTAAGCAGCGATTGGGGCGCTTTACTCCATCGATCACGGGGCGCTCTGACTGCTGACGCAGGTTGTGCCAAGCAAATACAGGGTGGTCTCGAGTTTCATCGGCATAAAAAACAATATCGTCACCAATGGCGTTCGCTGGATAAAACGCCACAACCCCATCGGCTTGCAACCACTGGCCTTTGATTAATTTATCCAACAGTGCCTGCGCATCAGCGAATACTTTTTTCGCCTCAACACCAACGACCTCATCCTCGAGGATTGCCGGGAATTTACCCGCTAAATCCCAGGTTTGAAAAAATGGAGTCCAGTCAATAAACTTGGCAATTTCACTCAGGGCAAAGTTTTTAAAGACGCGGCGACCAATGAATTTAGGCTTCTCGGGTATATAGCTACTCCAATCGATTTTCTCGCGGTTTTGACGTGCCGCCTCCAATGAAATGGTTGGCGCTATCTTACGATTGGCATGCTGTAAGCGGATGCGCTCATAGTCATCGCGTAAGTCTTGAATAAATTTGCTCGCACTCTCATCCGACAGCAAACTCGATGCCACCGAGACGGAGCGCGATGCATCGGGCACGTATACGACGGGGCCATCATAGTGCGGTGCAATTTTGACTGCCGTGTGAACGCGCGATGTTGTGGCTCCGCCAATCATCAGCGGTAATTGCTGATCACGGAAATACGGGTCACGCTGCATTTCTTGGGCAACGTAGGTCATCTCTTCCAATGACGGCGTAATCAAACCAGACAGCCCGACAATATCCGCCTTCTCTTCTTTGGCTACCCTCAGAATTTCAGCGCAATGTACCATGACACCCATATTGACTACTTCGAAGTTATTGCATTGCAGGACGACAGTGACAATGTTTTTTCCGATGTCGTGAACGTCGCCTTTGACGGTCGCCATCACAATCTTGCCCTTGGCTTTGGCTTCGCCACCAGCAGCAACGTGCAAGCGCTTCTCTTCTTCAATGTATGGAATAAGGTGCGCCACGGCCTGCTTCATCACCCGCGCACTCTTTACGACCTGCGGCAAAAACATCTTGCCCTCACCGAATAAATCGCCCACGACATTCATGCCGTCCATTAAGGGACCTTCAATCACTTCAATGGGCCTGCCGCCGGAACCCATGATGTCAGTACGCAACTCTTCGGTATCGTCCAAAATAAAGTTAGTAATGCCATGCACCAAAGCATGCGTTAAGCGATCCCGCACCGGCGCTTCACGCCACACCAGGTTTTCGACCTGCTTAATGCCATCGCCCTTAAATTGATCAGCGATTGCCAATAAACGTTCGGTTGGGGTTTGCCCATCTTTCTCTTTGAAGCGGTTGAGGACAATGTCTTCGACCCGCTCACGTAGCTCTGGATCTAAGTCAGCATAGACGCCAAGCTGCCCCGCGTTAACAATACCCATATCCATGCCGGCCTGAATCGCATGGTATAAAAACACCGTGTGAATGGCTTCGCGAACACGGTCGTTACCGCGAAATGAAAAGCTCACATTGGAAACGCCGCCGCTGACTTTCGCGCCCGGTAGATTTTCTTTAATCCAACGCGTCGCATTTATAAAATCGACCGCATAGTTGTCGTGCTCTTCAATCCCGGTAGCAATGGCAAAAATATTGGGATCAAAAATGATGTCTTCTGCCGGAAAATCCAACTCGTCGACTAGGACGCGATAGCAACGCTGGCAAATTTCTGTCTTGCGTTGATAGGTATCTGCCTGCCCCTTTTCATCAAAGGCCATGACCACCGTAGCAGCGCCATAGCGACGGATCAGCTTGGCTTGTTGCCGAAATGCCTCTTCGCCTTCTTTTAAAGAAATCGAATTGACGATTGGCTTGCCCTGGACGCACTTCAAACCCGCTTCAATGATGCTCCACTTCGATGAGTCAATCATGATGGGTACCCGAGCAATATCAGGCTCGGATGCAATTAAATTCAAAAAGCGCACCATGGCCGCCTCAGAATCCAGCATGGCCTCATCCATATTGATGTCAATAATCTGCGCGCCACTTTCAACCTGCTGCCGTGCTACGGCCAAGGCTTCATCAAATTGATTATTCAAAATCATGCGCGAGAAGGCTTTGGATCCTGTGACGTTGGTGCGTTCGCCAATATTGACGAATCCCACCACCGGGCTGATGTTGTATGACTCGAGGCCAGACAAACGCATTGGGGCAATTACGCGCTTACTCATTCTGCCGCCTCTGCTTGGGGCTCGCGATAAAACACCCGTGGCTTACGCTTTGCAACTGCGTTTGCAATCGCTCGAATGTGGTCGGGGGTGGTGCCACAGCAGCCACCGACTAAATTAACTAGGCCATCTTTGGCAAATCCATCGACAAGCTCGGAAGTAATTTCCGGTGTTTCATCAAAGCCGGTATCGCTCATGGGATTTGGCAGACCTGCATTGGGGTAGCACGAGACCGCGGTATTGCAAATGCGGGCTAACTCAGCAATGTACGGGCGCATTAAGGCCGCTCCTAGCGCGCAATTTAAGCCAAATGTGAGTGGCTTGATGTGGCGCAAGCTATTCCAAAACGCCTCGACTGTTTGTCCAGACAAAATACGTCCCGAGGCATCTGTTACTGTTCCAGAAACCATTACTGGTAATTTCACGCCGGTTTCCTCAAAAAATTCATCGAGGGCAAACATCGCTGCTTTTGCATTTAATGTATCAAAAATGGTTTCGACTAAAAATAGGTCGACACCACCGGCATATAAACCTTCAATTTGCTCGCGGTAGGTATCGCGCAGCACATCAAAGCTCACGTTACGCGCACCCGGATCATTCACATCAGGAGAAATACTAGCTGTCTTTGGAGTAGGGCCAATTGCCCCAGCCACAAAACGGGGTTTCTCCGGCGTGCTGAACTTGGCACAGGCAGCATGGGCTAAACGGGCAGCGGCCTCATTCATTTCCCGAGCCAAGCCCGGCATTTTGTAGTCCTCTTGCGCTACTGAAGTAGCGCCAAAGGTATTGGTTTCAATAATATCCGCACCCGCGTCTAAATAATCTTCATGGATTTTTTGGATGATGTGGGGCTGCGTTAAAACCAAGAGCTCATTGTTCCCCTTCAGATCGCCGGGATGATCGGCAAAACGGGTATTTCCTGGCAGGCCGCGGTAATCGGCTTCGCTGAGCTTGTGTTGCTGAATCATGGTTCCCATAGCGCCGTCTAAAACCAAGATACGGTCATTTAATAGTGCTGGCAATTCATTGCCTCGGGTAAATACCAAATTCGAACTGTTTGATTGCATTGTTTTAATAGAGGGTTTAATCTTAATAACCCACTATTCTAATGACTTTATCGGCATCAAGCTGACTCGGAGGCTGTATGTTTGGAACCATTCCTGAATTCAATCAAAGCATGGAAATGCTCAAAACCATGTGGGGGCAAGGGGTTGCTGCCGGTCAAAATCCAGGGCAATTTCCGTTTGCCGCCGATCCATCCAAAGGCCCTGCTGGATTTGCTGGCTTTCCAGGGGTCGACATCGATGAGCTTGAAAAACGAATTAAAGACTTAAAAAGCGTTGAAAACTGGCTTTCCATGAACCACAGCATCCTTAAAACCACCATTCAAGGGCTTGAGGTTCAACATGCAACCCTCTTGGCGCTCAAATCCTTTGGGGAGGCCATGACGCCCAAATCAGACGAGACCGCCGATTCAGGCAAAGAAACAAGTACGGCTAAACCACGCAAAACATCCACACCCCGTCGGAAGAAAGCGCGCGGCGCAACTTTCCTTGACGCCACAGGTGATTGAGGTGGGCAATCGCCTCGCCCATGGCAAAACTCATTTGGTGGGTGTCCAGGCTGCGCTTGAATAATACGGGGACGATATCGCGTGCATGGCGGGGCACGCTGCACGCGCCCACTGTCTCTGCCAAGCGATCGACGTGGTGGTCTTGTAACTGCTTAATGCGGTAGTGCAAACCTCTGAAGGGTTTGCCATGCGACGGCAGCACCACGGTATCCTCGGGTAGCACTGTGTACTTTACTAAGGAATCCAAATACAGTCCCAGTGGATCGGCGTCAGGCTCGGCATCATAGACGCTGACGTTGGTGGAGATGCGCGGCAGCACCATATCCCCTGAGATGAAACAGCCTAATTCCGCACAGTAGAGACAGGCATGCTCTGGGGCATGGCCATAACCCATGATGATCTGCCAATGGTGCCCGCCTATCTCGATCAGCTCGCCATCCATAATGCGGCGATAGCGTTTTGGCACACTGGGAACCATGCGCTTGTAGTAGTCTGATCGGCCACGGAGCTTCTCTAAATCCTCGCTGCTGGAAAGGCCATGCCTTTGATAATGATCTGCAGCACCGCCGCTTCCAGGAGTGGCGCCAATGGCAGCGCCACCTTGATCGTGGCTGAGCCACTGCGCAGTGAGGTAATCCGACATCGACATCCACAAAGGCACTTGCCAGCGATCGCAAAGCCATTGCGCTAGGCCAACGTGATCTGGATGCATGTGGGTCACTAATACCCTCAATACGGGCAATCCCTCCAACTGAGTTCGCTCAATCTCTTCCCAAATGGCGCGAGTTTCATCGTTCGCAATGCCGCAGTCAATGATGGTCCAACCCGCCCTGCCCTCAAACGTATCCCGAATCAGCCAGAGATTGATATGATCCAAAGCGAAGGGGAGCGGCATTCTGATCCAACGCACTCCTGGTAGTAGTTCCATTGGAACGGCTTTCTCAGGCAACTGATCGCCCCAGGGGTAATCAATTGCATTCAGGTTTATTGCATTTGGTGGAGATGGTATTTTCATCTAGGTATTGGTTTTATAAAAGGATAATCCAGTGGTTGAATCGCCTTGCGTTAATTGGTGTGAAATGGATCCCATAACGGGCTTCTGTTTTGGTTGCTCTCGCACGCTGGATGAAATCGCCCACTGGTCGGTTCTATCTGACGACCAGCAACGTGCAATTAATGAGCAGCTGCCACTGCGCAAATCATCCAATTCAGATAGCGTACCCCCAACCCAATTGCCTTAGCGATTCACGTCTACAATTACGCGACCGCGCACAGTGCCTTGCATTAAAGCATCGGCATACTGTATTGCCTCTCCCAAACCAATTTCATGGGAAATGGCATCCAAGGTCCTGGTATCCACTAGCGCACTCAGCTGGTCATACGCCGCAATGCGTTTGGCTTTGGGCACAGTCACACTATTGATGCCATAAAGGGTGACGCCACGCAAGATGAAGGGTGCTACGGTGCCTGGAAAATCCATGCCTTGCGCAAGGCCACAGGCAGCTACCGCACCTTCGCTCTTCGTTGCTGCGCAAGCATTGACTAAGGTATGACTACCTACGCTATCCACCACGGCGGCCCAGCGCTCCCGCGCCAATGGCTTACCTGGCTCCGATAAGCTACTCCGATCAATGACTTCGGCTGCACCCAAAGACCGAAGGTACTCCGTCTCTTGGGGACGGCCGCTACTAGCAACCACTGTAAAACCGAGCTTGCTCAGTAGGGCAATTGCAAAACTGCCAACACCGCCAGCAGCGCCAGTAACCAGTACTTCACCGTCAGCCGGCTTCACACCATGCTTTTGCAGTGCCATGACGCAGAGCATGGCGGTATATCCCGCAGTACCAATAGCCAGCGCCTGTTTAGCGGTAAAGCCCTTGGGTAATGGAATAAGCCAATCTGCCTTGACCCTGGCCTGCTGGGCTAAACCACCCCAATGCCCCTCACCTACACCCCAGCCATTGAGTAAAACGGCATCACCCACCTTAAACTCAGGGGAGGTGCTTTCCAGCACCTCCCCTGCAAAATCGATCCCGGGCACCATTGGAAAGCTTCTAACCACGGGGCCTTTGCCTGTAATTGCTAAGCCATCTTTGTAATTGAGCGTCGAATACTGCACTCGAACACGCACATCCCCTGCTGGAAGCGCTGATTCTTCAAGCTGCCCCAGTTCGGCTCGGTAGCCTTTGTCGTCTTTGTTTATAACAATTGCCTTAAACATCGTTTTCCTTTCAATACAGAGCCATACCGCTAATTTTCACCCGCAGGCAGTAAACCGTTTATCCTAACAAGCATTACGAATTATGGAGCGTTCCATGAAAAAAATTCTACTCCCTCTTGGGCTGATTACCCTCGTTATGACTGGCTGCTCTTCCACTGACGTCAAGATGTCGATGGGAAATATGCGCCTGATCCAATCTTCTGCCGCGCCGCAAGAGGTTATGAACTTCGCTATGAAAGCCTGTCAGGCTGACTTTTACATGGGCGCCAGCTTTATCTCCAAAGCATCGAATGAATACCGTTTCAAATGCGTACGTGCCGAGGAAAATGAAATATTGACCCCCATTCCGGGCACCAGCATCACACCAAATACGAAATAAGTTTAAAGACAAAATCCTCATGAGTTCAGCTTCACCCCCCGAATTACGGAAGGCTTTTTCTAGTTTCGCTACGGGCGTCACCGTCATCACTGGCATTGGAAACAATGGTCAAGCGGTTGGTGTCACGATTAGTTCATTTAATACCGTCTCCTTAGATCCGCCTCTCGTGCTTTGGAGTCTGTCTGAGCGTTCTGCATTGATGGATGCCTTTGCAGTCGGGAAAAAACAGTTGATTCATGTTCTAGAGCGAACACAAGAAGATATCGCTATGCGCTTTGCCAAAAGCACTGGCGATCAATTTGCGGGGGTCGATCTTGTCACCACACCCTCTGGTCTAGCCATGCTGCTGGACTGTGTTGCCTACTTTGAGTGCGAAACCATCGCCGTTCATCCGGGCGGTGATCACCGTATTATTGTTGCGCGCATCCTAAATATGCAACACCATGAAGAGCGTGATCCACTGGTATTTTCACGCAGTCAATTTATGGGCCTTCGCTTACCTGAGCGCGCCCCAATCGAATAAAGGATTTTGTATGATGCGTCTTTGGGGTAGAACCACTTCAATCAATGTCCAAAAAATTCTATGGTGCTTACATGAGCTTGGGCTTAAAGAAGGCACAGACTATGAACGCATCGATGCTGGCCTGCAATTTGGTGTAGTGAACACTCCTGAGTTCTTAGCGTTAAACCCCAATGGCTTAGTGCCGACACTCCAAGATGATGCCTTCGTCCTATGGGAATCGAATTCCATTCTGCGCTACCTCGCTCGCAAGTACGATCAAAGCGGGCGCTTCCCGGCCGACATTCATAGCCAAGCCTCAGCTGACAAATGGATGGATTGGCAATTAACCACTTTCTGGCCAGCCATGCGCCCACCATTTTTAGGCCTGACGCGTACCCCTGAAAATGAACGGAACTACGATTTGATTCGCAAAGACTATGAAACGGCCAGCAACCAACTGAAGGTCTTAAATCAAGCCCTGGAATCCCATTTGTATTGCGCTGGCAATCGCTTTAGCCTGGCCGATATTGCCTTGGGGCTCTGCGTCAATCGCTGGATTATGCTATCTGAGAAGTTTCCTGAGCGGGTGGGTGAGCGCACCGTATATCCAGGGATTGAGGCATGGATGAAACGCTTAGAGACTGAAACCGCTTATCTCACGGTAGCCTAGTTAAGTAGGGGCAAGCTTATCCCTATACTTGCTTGAATTTCTTGGCTTGGTGATCGGCGCCAATAAATAGATACATCGCCGGCACTACGAACAGAGTGAACAAAGTACCGATTGATAAGCCAGTAAAAATTACAATGCCCATCGATTGGCGTCCCGCAGCACCCGCACCCGATGCAATCACCAATGGGACTACGCCCAAGACCATTGCTGCCGTCGTCATGAGAATCGGACGTAAGCGAACGCTACTGGCTTCGACAATCGCATCGAGCTTACTGCGCCCTGCTGCCTGCAACTCGTTGGCGAACTCCACAATCAAAATACCGTGCTTACTAATGAGCCCCATCAGCGTAACAAGACCGACTTGGGTATAAACATTCAGCGTAGTAAAGCCCAGATTAATAAATATCAGCGCACCAAACAAAGCCAGCGGCACCGAAACCAAAATCACAATTGGATCACGGAAACTTTCAAACTGAGCGGCCAATACTAAAAAGACAATCAAAATCGCAAAGAACATAGTGACCAAGAAACCACCCGACTCGTTCATGAACTGCCGAGATGGGCCGGCGTAATCAATTGCATATCCATTGGGGGCCACTTCTTTTAATGACTGTGCAATAAATTTAAGCACCTCTTCTTGCGATACGAATGGTGTACTGACACCAATAATCGTGGCGGAATTCAGCTGCTGGAAATGATTAATCGACTGGGGAACGACGCGCTGCTTAATGCTGGCAATGGTCCGCGCCTGAATCATCTCACCGCTGGGTGTACGAATATAGTAATCCAATATTTGATCTGGATTGAGTCGATCGACTTGCTTCACCTGCGGAATCACCCGATATGATCTACCAGAAACCGAGAAATAATTGACAAAGCCACCACCCAGGGCAGCTGAAAGCGCATTACCCACATCACGCTGGGTCATTCCCAGTGCGGCGACTTTTTCGCGGTCAATCTCTAAGACGTTTTGTGGTTTGTCAATTTTTAAGTCGCTATCGACAAAGAAAAACATACCGCTCTTGCGCGCCTTATCGAGTACAGCCTGAGATACTTCATTTAGATTTTCATAGGACTCGGTAGTATTAATAACCACCTGTACTGGCAAGCCCTGAGCGCCAGGCAAAGCCGGAAACTGGAAGGCGGCAACTCGTACGCCTGCAATGCTATTCCACTTATTCTGCATGTCTTGCTGAAAAGCAGACGCACTCCGACTGCGCTCATTCCAATCCTTCATCAGGACACCGCCAAAACTACTGGTTGCGCTGGTAATTTGGAACATCTGTAAATACTCGGGTTCCGCAGCAGCAATTTTTTGAATCTGATCGGCATAGGTTTGCATTTGATTAACCGTAGCATTGGGCGGGCCAGAGGCTTGCATCAGCACAATACCTTGATCCTCAATTGGCGCTAACTCAGAACGGGCGGTGGCATAGAGATAGGCAACCCCGGCCAATAGAAACATGCCCATCACAATAATGACCTGCCAGGTACTTAAGAGGTCGCGCAATAGAGTCTGATAGCGGTGATGTACGCGCTCAAAAATCGCATCAATCTTTTTCACAAAGGGGGTGGTCTCTTGCCCTTCGGTAAAAATGCGGGAGCACATCATGGGCGACAAGGTCAAGGCCACCACGCCAGAAACTGCTACCGCACTAGCTAAGGTAAAGGCAAACTCAGTAAATAATGCGCCGGTAAGACCGCCCTGAAAACCAATAGGGATATACACAGCAATTAAAACTACCGTCATCGCCAGAATTGGATTGCCGAGTTCGCGTGCGGCAATTAAGGATGCTTCGAGTGGCGATTTACCTTCTTTCATATGGCGATCGACGTTCTCGACCACGATAATGGCATCGTCCACCACTAAGCCAATCGCCAAAACCAAGGCAAGCAGGGTGAGCAAATTAATCGAGTAGCCCAACATCTGCATTAAAAAGAAGGTACCAATCAATGATAATGGCATGGCAATCACAGGCACTACGACCGCGCGGAAGCTTCCTAAGAACAAGAAGATAACAACGGTCACAATGAGGAGTGCCTCAAGTAAGGTAGCTACCACCTCATCGATTGAGGTAGTAATAAATTTAGTGGAGTCGTAGACAATATTGCCAACTAAACCAGTGGGTAATTGCCTCTGAATATCAGGTAAGACCGCGCGTACCCGCTCTGCAACATCAAGCAAATTAGCATCTGGAGCTACTTTGATACCAATAAAGACCGACTGCTTACCGCTAAATGCCACATTGGTGTTGTAATCATCCGATCCGAGACTGACTGTGGCCACTTGATCTAAATACACAATATCCGCACCATTGCGCTTGACTACCAATTTACGGAATTCATCCAGGGTGTGTAGATCAGTCCCAGCCACTAAATCCACAGCCACCATTTCACCTTTAGTGCTACCAACGGCAGAGAGGTAATTATTGGCAGCGAGTGCGTTATAGACATCATCCGCACCCACGCCAACACCGGCCATGCGATCCCTATCCAGCCAGGCGCGCAGGGCAAACTTACGACCCCCTAAAATTTCCGCATTTTGAACACCAGCGACCGAATCCAGCTTTGGCTTGACAACACGCAAGAGGTAATCGGTTGTGCTGTTATTGGGAATAACGTCACTGTAAAAACCAAGGTACATCGCTGCGGTGGATTGGCCGACTTGAACAGTCAAGACTGGCTGCTGAGCCTGCGGTGGTAATTGATTACGAACAGAGCTGATTTGCGTATTGATTTGTGTCAATGCTTTATTGGCATCGTAATTCAGCTGCAAGGTTGCAATAATGGTGGAGATGCCACTAATGCTGGTGGACGAGAGGTAATCAATTCCTTGGGCTTGTGCAATCGCCGCTTCTAATGGCTGGGTAATGAAGCCAGCAATCGTCTCAGGGTCTGCTCCAAAATACGCCGTCGTGATGGTCACGATCGCATTTTGGGTTTGCGGGTATTGATTGACTGGTAAGCTGCCGACCGACTTAAGCCCAAACACCAGAATGAGCGCGCTCACAACCAGTGATAAGACAGGTTTACGAATAAATAGATCAGTCCACTTCATAAATTAGTCGGTTCGCTCGATTTATTGTTCTTGTGGCTTTGGATTGGGATTAAAGCCAGGCTGGACCTGATTATTAATAATTAATGGTGTACCATTTTTCAATTTAAGCTGTCCACTCGTCACCACCATCGCACCCGGCTCAAGCCCTTTGGTAACTGCAACTTGATCGCCGCGGGTGAGACCTGTTGTCACAAACACTTGCTCGGCCTCAATCAGCGGCTTACCTTGCTTATCTAGGCGATCGGTCTTGCGGACAATGAACACCGTACTACCATAGGGGTTGTAGGTAATGGCTGTTTGGGGCAGGGTGAGGTATTTAACGCGATCACCTAAGTTGATGGTGACGTTTGCAAACATGCCCGGTAATACTTTTTTATCCGGATTACTCACCATTGCTTCAATTTGCATATTGCGTGTGTTGAGCTCAACCTTGGGGCTCACTGCGGTAATTTTGCCTTTGAACCCAGCACCTTTAAATGCATCGGTCTTCATCTCAATCTCTTGTCCCACTTGAATCATGCCTGCTGTACTTTGTGGCAAGGTGAAATCCACAAAGATGGGATCGAGCGTTTGCAAGGTCAACATCTTATCGCCCGCATTAACGTATTGCCCTGGATTAATCGAAATAATGCCGACACGGCCACTAAAGGGTGCATGGATGCTTTTCTTTGCCACTAACGCCGCTTGCTGCTCAACCTGAGCTGCTTTTGATTTGGCATCCGCCGCACTGGTATCGAAGACGTTTTTACTAATGGCCTGAATAGCGAGCTGCTGTCTATCACGCTCATTAATCACCTTGGCCAAATCAGCCATCGCCTTAAAGGAATTCAGCTGAGCAATATCAGCCACATCGTTTAACTGAATGAGTAAATCACCCTTCTTCACGTCCATGCCTGATTTAATCGGTACATTTAAAACTGCTCCGCCTGCCTCTGCACTTAAATCAACCCCGCGAAACGCACGAATATTACCGACACTACTTAGAGTGGGTTGCCACTCATCCTCTTCCGCTACCATGGTTGACACTGTTGCAGGGGGCAAACCCATACTGGAAATAAAATAGTTAAATAACACGGTTTTGAGCGTGTTAAAGCCAATCAGCAGTCCAAGCAATATAAAAACCGATACCAGCATGACGATCATGCGGCGACGCAATGGGGTCATTGCCATTAGCTTTGCGTAGGTTTTTGTATTTTTAAATCGCTCGCGCAGGCGTATCTTGTTACCAATACGGCTAAGCATTTGGCTTATGGTGCTCCAAACCTTCTTTACATATTCCATTTATTTTTGCTCATGTACTTTGGATTTCAGTGTTTGAATTAATGCCTATAGAGTTCATTGCGCATTCCTCGCCATATTCGGCTGATATGCTGGGCCATCGCGATTCCACCAGCCACCGCCTAAGGCAGCGAACAATGCTGCAGTATCAGCAAAGCGCACCGCCTGTGCCTGGACAAACTTTACCTTGGCCTGCTGATACAGGTTTTGGTAATACAGCACGGCTAAGTAGCTACTGGTCCCTAACTTGTATTGCTCTTGCACTAAATCTAAGGTTTCTTTGGAATAGCGCTCGGCATCGGCAGCCGCCTTTAATGACTCGGCGCCGGTCTCTAGCGCACGCAGGGCATCAGCGACCTCCTGAAAGGCGGTCAGGACTGTCGCTTGATACTGAAACACCGCCTGCTCGTAACCCGCAATGGCGCCGCGACGCTGTGCTAAAAGTTGTCCACCCTGAAATAGCGGCTGAAATACTCCACCCGCCACACTCCAAATTGCCGCGGTAGGTCCAAATAGGGCTCCTGAGGACAGCGCAACTGAGCCCACACTGGCGCTCAAATTAATTTGGGGCAACAGATTTGCTGTAGCAACGCCCACCAAGGCATTGGTTGACTTGAGTAAAGCCTCGGCTGCCCGAATATCGGGGCGCTGCCGCACTAAGTTCGAGGGCAAGGACAGCGGCAATTTATCGGGCAAATGTAAATTGGCTAACTCGAATTCAGCAATCTGTGCATTACTGGGAAAGGATCCGGTATAGACGGCAAGCTGATTTCGTGCAAAAGCAAGATTACGCTCGTAAGCCAATAAATCGACCTGAGAGTTTGCTACTAAGGTTTGCTGTGATGTCAGGTCTACCCGCGATACCGTGCCGATGGCAAGCTGGCGCTCCGTAACATCGGCAAAATTTTGCTGGGCTTTTAGGATCTCGGATGTAGCAGCGTATTGCGCGCGCAGCGCCGCTTCGCGCACGGCTGACGTGACAATATTTGCAGTTAAGGCAAGGTAAGCCCCTTCAAGCTGAAATTGGCTGATTTCTGCTTGCGCACGGGCGCTCTCTACGGTTCGCCTCGCAGCGCCAAATACATCCAGTCGATATCCTAAATTTATCGAGGTGTTGTACACGTTATAGATGTTTTGACCAGGCAATCCAAACGTAGCCAGGGACTGCTGTTGACGAGTTGTATTAGCTCCTAAACCAACACTTGGAAAAAACTGCCCGCCAATTTGAGCATTGACGTTTTCCTGAGCAACCCGCAGCGCTGCATCCGCAGCAGCCAAATTCGGATTTTGCTCCAAGGCCGCTTTAATCAGCTTGTCCAGTTGGGGTGATTTAAATAAACTCCACCACTCTGCTGGAATATCCGCATCGGGAATAATCTGCTGCTCTGTTCCCCCAGCTACATTCGGCGAAGTCGCCAATGTAGTTGCGGTCGGCTTTTCAGTAAAGCGGGCTACTTTTGGAGCGTCTGGCTGCTTAAAATCCGGCCCTGCCGCACACGCAACTAGGGTAAACGCAAAAAAGATGGCTGCCCCACGCTGAACATAGTGACCGTGTCTTTGAATGCAGGGTAATGGACTTAGTTTTGGTTCGCTCATGGCAACCCTTATTTGAACACAGATGAGGGCATTAAATCACCGCTCCTATAGGACTCAAAGGGCATTCCAGTTGTAATACAAGTGACTTATAAGCGATCAAGGTGAGCCTGTCTATTCGACTGTTACGCTTTTCGCTAAGTTTCTTGGTTTATCCACATCGGTTTCGCGAGCGCACGCCGTGTGATAGGCCAGTAATTGCAGCGGTACCACATGCAAAATGGGTGATAAATCCCCGTAGTATTCAGGCAAACGAATGACAGCAATGCCATCACTACTGACGATTTCAGTATCTTGGTCTGCAAACACATACAAGCGACCGCCGCGGGCCTTTACTTCTTGCATATTGGATTTGAGTTTTTCAAGCAGCGCATCGTTAGGCGCTACTGTCACTACTGGCATTTTTTCTGTAACCAATGCCAATGGGCCATGCTTTAACTCACCAGCAGGGTAGGCTTCTGCATGAATATAAGAAATCTCTTTGAGCTTTAGAGCACCCTCAAGGGCAATAGGGTAGTGCAGACCTCGGCCTAAGAAAAGCGCATTTTCACACTGCGCAAAGGCTGCACTCCAGGCAATGATTTGCGGCTCTAAGGCCAGTACTGCAATCAAGGCCTTGGGCAAATGCCGCAATGCTTTTAGTGCGGTTTTTTCTTCGAGATCATTAATCCGACCCTGGCGCTTGGCAATCGACATGGTCAATAGGTAGAGTGCAAGCAATTGGGTAGTAAACGCTTTGGTTGAGGCAACCCCAATTTCAGTTCCTGCTTTGGTTAGAAAGCACCAATTCGTTTCACGAATCATCGCACTGCTAGCCACATTGCATATTGCCAAGGTCATGGTGTGGCCGAGTGCTTTAGCGTGACGTAGCGCAGCTAAGGTATCGGCTGTCTCTCCCGACTGCGATACCACCACAATCAGTGTTTTGGGATTTGGCACTGAAGTGCGGTAGCGGTATTCACTGGCAATTTCCACTTGCGTCGGCATTCCTGCAATCGATTCAAGCCAATACTTGGCAACGCAGGCCGAGTAATAACTGGTGCCACATGCCAAAATCAGAATCTGATCAAACCCTTGCCAGGCCAGCGGCTCGGCATTAAAAAGATCAGGCCCAAAATGCGTAATGTTGGCAAGCGTATTGGCAATCGCTGTGGGCTGCTCAAAAATTTCTTTTTGCATGTAGTGCTGATAGGGGCCTAAATCAATGGAGTCTGCTTGGGCTGGCATGGGTTTTTGTACGCGCTGAACCAGCTGACCATTGCCATCGCTAATACTGACCTGATCAGCCTTTAAGACGGCAACATCACCCTCTTCCAAATACAACATAGTCTTTGCATGACCTGCGAGTGCCAAAGCATCCGATGCAATGAAGTGTTCATTCTCACCAAAAGCAACAACCAATGGAGAGCCGACACGCGCCCCAATTAAGGTATCAGGGCAATCTTGCGCAATGACGCCAATAGCATAGGCGCCGTGCAGGCGCGGCAATACCGCACGCACTGCAAGCGCAATGTCACGACCGGATTGTGCAATATAGGTTTGATGAATTAAATGAGCAATGACTTCAGTGTCGGTCTCTGATTCAAATACATAGCCTGCGGCCATCAGCTCGGTGCGCAGTACATCATAGTTTTCAATGATTCCGTTGTGCACCACTGCTATTAACTGATTGGATATGTGGGGGTGAGCATTATGGGTGTCGGGTTTACCGTGCGTTGCCCAGCGTGTATGGGCAATACCCAAGGTACCCTGAAACTGATTGCCTTGCTCGGCTAGTTCAGCAACCCGTGCGGTTGTCCTTGCGCGCTCAATCGGGTGCTTTGCATCTGCCGCATCAATCACAGCAAACCCACAGGAGTCATAGCCACGGTACTCGAGGCGTCGCAAACCCTCAACTAAGATAGGAACAATATTCTTGCGTGATGCCGCCCCAACAATGCCGCACATTATTTTTTAGCCTTTGCCATTTTTTTAACGGCTACTTTTTTGGTAGCTACATTTTTGCTGGCTGTCTTCTTTTCCTGCTTCACTGGGCGCTGCCACTGGATCGATAACTGCTTGGCGCGCGATACCGTTAACTGATTTGCTGGCGCATCTTTAGTTAGGGTTGTACCCGCGCCTAAAGTTGCTCCACGCCCAACTCGCACCGGGGCAACAAGCTGTGTATCGGAACCAATAAAGACATCGTCCTCAATAATCGTTTGGTGTTTATTAACGCCATCGTAATTGCAGGTAATGGTGCCGGCACCAATATTGACGCGCGCGCCCACTAGGGAATCGCCAACATACGCCAAATGATTTGCTTTGCTATTGGAATCAATCTTGCTGTTCTTAACCTCAACGAAATTGCCAATGTGGACGTCATTCGCCAAATCAGCACCAGGACGTAAGCGCGCATAGGGCCCAATAATGGAATTGGCTCCAACCACAGCGCCATCTAAATGGCTAAATGCCTGTATCGCAACCTGTTTACCGATTGCACTATTGCGGACGATGCAATAGGGGCCTACTCGCGTTCCTGAGTCCAGCGTGACATTGCCCTCAAAAACACATCCGACATCAATGACCACATCCGAACCGCAGCTCAAGGCTCCGCGAACATCAATCCGTGCTGGATCAAGCAGAGTGACGCCCGCCTCCATTAATTGCATCGCAATCACGTGCTGATGGGTTCGCTCCAAAGATGCCAATTGATCGCGGCTATTGACACCAATGGTTTCCCAGTCAAAGTCCGCTTGGGCTGTGCGAATGGGAACATTGTCTCGCGCAGCCATTGCAATCACATCCGTTAAGTAATACTCGCCTTGCGCATTACTCGCCTGCAATGATTTAAGCCACTTCTTTAGACGGCTACTTGGCAACACCATGATGCCGGTGTTAATTTCAGTAATACTTATTTGTTGGTGATCCGCATCCTTTTCCTCAACGATGCCCGTGACAGCACCTTCAGCGTCACGCAGGATGCGGCCATATCCTGTTGGGTTTTCCATTTGCTGCGTTAGCAAGGCAAGAGCGGAATCACTTCCACGCTTACCGTCGGCTAAGGTTACTAAACGCATCAGTGTTTTTTTGGAAATTAAGGGAACATCACCATAAAGCACTAAGGTGGGCTCATCTAGATCGAGCTTTGGTAGTGCTTGCAACAACGCATGACCGGTGCCTTTTTGCTCTTTTTGCATCACCGTCACTGCATCAGCAAGTCCTGAATGATCTGTTTGAATCTGCTCTAGGTATGTGCTGATGGCAGCTGCGCCATGGCCAATCACAACGATGGGTTTTGTTTTAGCCTTACCGACGAGCTGATTGGCGGTGACGAGAACATGCTCTAGTAAAGGTTTACCGGCCAGAGTTTGCAAAACCTTCGGCAAAGCCGATTTCATCCGCTTTCCCTGCCCTGCAGCCAGTATGACAATATTCATACTGTTAATTATAAACGCCGCGAATTAGGGTTCCACAGGCTAATTCATCAAGTTCAGCCTCATCGATTCCGCGATCACCTGAGGATCTAGCGCCTAAATTACCAAGGGCTCCACCAATGCTACCGTCGATATCTAAATTGGTGAAATCAAATGCCTCCCGGTCCATTAAATGGGACGGCACAATGTGGTGCATCGCCCGAAAGAGATTTTCTACCCGGCCTGGGTGTTTCTTTTCCCAGTCGCGGAGCATTTGCTTCATTGCGCCGCGCTGCAGATTGGGCTGGCTGCCACACAAATCGCACGGAATGATGGGGAACTGCATGTCTTCAGCATACCGCTCAAGCAGTTTTTCCGGAACATAAGCGAGCGGCCGAATCACAATGTGCTTGCCGTCATCGGATCGCAACTTGGGCGGCATCCCTTTTAATTTGCCGGCATAAAATAGATTCAGCATTAGTGTTTCAAGAATATCGTCACGGTGATGGCCAAGGGCAATCTTCGTTGCGCCCAATTCATCAGCAACTCGGTACAAAATACCGCGCCGTAAACGAGAACATAAACCGCAGGTTGTCTTACCTTCTGGGATCACACGCTTCACAATACTGTAGGTATCTTGCTCTTCAATGTGAAAGGGCACACCTAAAGAGCTTAAATATTTCGGCAATGTTTCTGCTGGAAAGTTGGGCTGCTTCTGATCTAAATTTACCGCAACGATGTCAAACTGAATTGGTGCCCGCTCGCGCAGCTTTAGCAGAATATCGAGCATGGCGTAGCTGTCTTTTCCGCCAGAGACGCAAACCATCACTTTGTCACCATCCTCGATCATGCCAAAGTCACCAATCGCCTGACCAACTAAGCGAGACAGTTTTTTCTCGAGCTTGTTTTCTTCAAACGCGGCTTTACGGGGATCGTTCACAGGCTTACCTTACCGTAACCGAGTCTTTAATACGAAAGACCTCGACGCCCACCGAGTGGCAGTCGGGGTATACGTCTGGCTTAGCAGTAGAGACACGAGCCGCTATCACGCTGGGATGAGCCAACATAGTAGCAACAATATCGTCGCAGAGTGTTTCTTGTAAATGGATGTGGCCTTTTTGGGCTCGGGTCCGAATGGTTTCACGCATGAAGTCGTAATCGAGCACTTCATCCAAGGCATCTTTTGTTGGGGTGTTGAGCGCAAACGGAATGTACAGATCAATATTCAGAATCACGCGCTGCTCTGCTTTTTTCTCAAAGTCATGTACGCCGATATTGATGTAAATCTCGTAATCCCGCAAAAACAAACGGCGGCAATTGAGTAAGGAGGGGTGCGGCATAGCATCTAGCATTCTGTAAAGCCTATTCAGTTTTAAACATAACATCGCGTGAGGATGGCATCAAATGCTGGCCTCCATCGACGTAAATCGTTGTACCCGTAATCGCATTTGACTCTGCAATAAATACAGCCGTCTTTGCAATATCGATTGGAGTGGATGAACGCCTTAATGGTGTCATTGTATGGGCGGTTTTAAAGCTATCCTCAGACTGCGGCCCGGATGGCAGGGAAATGCCGGGCGCCAATCCAACAACGCGCAGATAGGGGGCAAAATCCATTGCCATCATCTGGCTCGCGCACTCCAGCGCGCCCTTCGATAGAGTGTATGAAAAATAATCGGGATTGAGATTGATGAGCTTCTGATCGAGCAGCTGTATCACTGCCGGAATATCGCCATTGGATGAGACGTCTTCTGCTCTGGATTTTTGCTGTCGGTAGAGCAGCTGCGCCAAGAGGACCGGTGCCAAAACATTTACCTGCATCATCTTCTGAAAAAAAGCCGTATTGATGAGCGCAGGCTCTGCACTAGCACGGTCATACTCAAACTGGGAAGCGCTATTAACGATGCAATCCAAGGCGCCCATATTGACTGTGACAGCCTTAAACAAAGCAGTAATTTCTGGCTCGCTGGCGAGATCAGCCTGAAACGCCATTCCCCTGGAGCCTAGTTTCTGGATCGCAGCAACCGTTTCATCCGCCTCCGCTTTTGATTGCCCAAAATGCACAGCAACATCCCAGCCTTGCTGTGCAAAATAGATAGCAATAGCCTGCCCCACGCGCTTTGCAGCGCCAGTGACCAAAACGCATTTTTTGGTCTTGGGTGGGGTGGGGGAGCTTGAATTCACGTTTTTCTCTTAGACTAGCGAGTTATGGATATTACCTTGACCGACACCGAAAAAGCGCATAGCGCACGCTTAAGTGCGGAAATTGCCCTGGAAGTAGCATCGCATGGGGGTTACTTGCCTTTTTCGCGCTACATGGAGATGGCCTTGTACCAAGCTGGCAGCGGCTACTACAGCGCCGGCGCACATAAATTAGGAAGTGGTGGCGACTTCACCACCGCCCCAGAGATTAGCCCTTTTTTTGGCATGGCGCTGACCAACGCCATCCTGCCGGTATTAGAGGCCTACCGAGCTCAAGGCAAACCAACCCGCATTCTTGAGTTTGGTGCTGGAACGGGCAAGTTGGCTGCCTCTATCCTGCATCGCTTAAGGGAACTCAACTTTCCCTTAGACCACTATGGCATTCTCGAAATCGCCCCCGATTTAGCACAGCGTCAGCGCACCTTGTTAGAAGAAACGAAAAATACTCTGCAATGCTCCACCGCTCTTGACTGGCTTAGCGCCCTGCCAAGCCAGTTTGAGGGGGTCATCATTGCAAATGAAGTGTTAGACGCAATACCCTGCGAACGCATTGTTTACCAGCATGGAGAATGGCACCTGCAAGGAGTAGTCATTCAGAATGGCGCCCTTAATTTAGAGATCGGGCCAGCAGTCGATCGGCAATTATTACCAGAATATCTCCTGACCCACTCCTTCGCTGAAGGCTACACCACCGAAATCAATCCACAAAGTGTGGCATGGATTGCGGCTGTAACTCGGTCGCTAAAGAGTGGTCTTTTTATCACGCTGGATTATGGATTTCCGGCGAGCGAGTTTTTTCACCCGCAGCGTGAGCAAGGTACATTGATGGCCCACCACCGCCACCATACCATTACAGACCCACTCTATCTGCCGGGTCTCTGCGATCTAACGAGCCATGTGGAGTGGTCATCCATTTCGAGCGCAGCCCTTGCTGCCGGGGCGGATGAGATCTATTTCAACAATCAAGGCAACTTCTTATTGGAAGCAGGTATTGGCGATTTGGTTTTGAAAAAAATGGATCCGGCTAACGCTACTGCTTTTTTACCGGTCTCCAATGCCTTACAAAAATTGTTATCGGAAGCAGAGATGGGTGAGCTGTTTAAAGTCTTTGCGTTCAAAAAGAATTTGCCCAGACTCTCGCTAGACATGCTTCCCGGGTTAGGTGGCCGTAACCGACTCCACAGCCTGTAAGCGCGCAGCATCGATTGCGGAACGAATGCATTCGCCCTGTTGCTGCTCTGCTCTAGAGAGACGCTGAATAACAGCCTGACTATCGATGGCTAGCGCTGCTACTAGGCCAGCGCTGATCCGCTGCACCTGAAAACCTAAAACACCGGCCAGCGCGATTAATTTTTCTGCGCGCTCGGGCTTACGCCACGCATCAGCTCGGTTAAACCAATCCAGAATGTCACCTGCGCTATAGCTTTGCTGTGTCACGCGTTTTTTTAGCACTGAGAATAATTCAGCAAAATCCCGGGTGCCATGTGGCATGCGGATTGTTTCGGACCATTGCCGAATCGCGTCTTCACTGAGATCGGCTAATAGCACGGCACAAACCGAATCCACGTCTGCAGTTTTGTTTGCTGCTAACAAATCAAGGTCACTAGCCAATTGTTTTTTGAGTTGCGAATTCTTACAAACTGCAATCAAGGGCTGCGGCAAAAATTGCTTTGCAGCGCCAGTCTCTAAAAGCACCTCTACCATGCGCAGGGGATCTGCCGAACGCATGCCCCGCTCGAGCTCTTGCCATACGCGCTCAGGCGATAGTGCCGATAACTCACCCGACCGCACAATAGCCTGCAGTGCCTCTTGTGTTTCAGATGCAATCGTAAATGCTGGAAAGCGCGCAGCAAACCGAGCAATGCGCAATAAACGTAATGGGTCTTCATCAAAAGCAGCAGAAACATGCCGAAATACTTTGGCTTGAATATCGTTTTGCCCGCCATAAGGATCGATGATGGGGCCGACTCGAGCGCCAGTGTCATCAACGCGCTGGGCCATGGCATTAATGGTGAGGTCACGCCGCTGCAAATCTTGCTCTAAGGTGACCGAAGGATCGGCATAAAAATGGAAGCCTTGATAACCAACACCTGTTTTTCGCTCGGTTCGAGCCAAGGCATATTCAGCATGGGTCTGGGGATGCAAAAAGACTGGGAAGTCTTTACCAACCGGCTGGTAGCCCAGCGCAATCATTTCCTCTGCACTGCTTCCGACCACCACATAATCAATGTCATTCACCGGGATACCCATTACCGCATCCCGTATTGCTCCGCCAACGGCGTATATGTTCAAGCCAATAGACTCCGAATGGATTGGCGCGATATGCCGAAGGTCGTGATCAGATCGTCTGCGGCTGTAGGCGGTAATACATTGGGCAACTGCATCGATGCAATGTTGTCACGCGACATTAATGTGGGTACGGGCAAGAATTCGAACATCAGCGCTTGCAAGTAGCCTACGATCGCCGGCATTGGAATAACCCGCGTCGTGGTTTGCGCCTTTAAGGCTGCAAAACGCACAAGCTCTGCCATGCTGAGTACTTCAGGTCCAACCAAAGAATAGGTTTGGTGGATGGTTTGCTTCATCGTGATGGAGGCAACAAAGGCGGCAGCCACATCATTGACGCTCACCGGCTGAAACAGCGCCTGCGAGTTAGCCAATGGAATCACGGGAAATACTTTAGCCAGGCCAGCAAATAGGTTGATGAATTGATCCTCTTGACCAAAAATAACGGAGGGTCTAAAAATAGTCCAATCCAATCCACTGGCTCGGACTGCAGCTTCACCATCGCCTTTGCTGCGTTGGTACATCGATGGTCCGTGCGAGTCTGCGCCCAATGCGCTCATGTGTAAATAACGCTTGATGCCATTGGCTTTCATTGCAGTGATGCAGTGGGTTGGTAGCAGCACGTGGGCACGCTCAAATACTTTGCCATAGGGCTTGGCCGGGCGATCATGCAAAACACCGACTAAATTAATGACGGTGCCGTTTGGCTTAACTTGACTACATAAGTCATTTAAGGTGGTCGGGTCATTGACGTCAGCCTGTACAAGATGAACGCTTGGCAACAAACGAAAATCCCGCGCCGCAGCCAAATGGCGCGTTGGTAATAAGACCGAATAACCCTCACGCTGCAACCTCCGAATCATCACACTACCTACAAATCCGTTACCGCCGATAACTAGTACGTCGTATTTCATGGCAACTCACTTTGAATGGCGGCCTTGGGTGCAATCGTTCCAAGGCGCTGTTTTAAAGAAATGGTTTGGCCCGTCATCACGCCCGAGTAGTAGCTTGCGTTGGACAAGACATTTTTAACGTAGACTCTTGTTTCATGAAAGGGTATTGTCTCTGCAAAAATCGCGCCCTCAATGGGAGCGTTTAAGCGCTCGCGCCATAATTTAGAGCGGGATGGGCCGGCATTGTAGGCGGCCGACGCCAATACCCAAGACCCATCTAAATCCGTCAGTACCATATTGAGGTAATTGCTTCCTAAGGTTAAGTTGGTATTGGTATCTTTTAACTTTTCCTGCGTATACGAGGTCATGCCAATTTTCTTGGCAACGTATTTAGCGGTATTGGGCATCACCTGCATCAAACCCGAAGCACCTACGGAAGAAGTGGCATTCATGATGAAACGTGACTCTTGCCGTATTAATCCATAAGCCCACGCTAAATTGAGATCAATTTGACGAGCGATAGGAGTGAGCTCATCACGGTAGGGTGTTGGAAAGCGCAAGGTGAAATCATGCTCCGCCTTGGTTCGATCAGCTGTGTTAACGGTCCGATCATAGAGCTGGATGCGTTTGGCATATTCGGCAGCAGCTAAGAGCTCTTTATCACTCATGCCACGCAGCTCCCAATTCCATTCGCGGTTGCCCTCAAAACGTAAATTCATGGCGTAGAAACGCTCGCCACGAATAAAGCCTTTGCGCTCAGCCATAGGCTTGATCTCTTGATCCGTTACTCGAACTCGCGTTGGAATTTGGGTTTTCTTACCAAGCTCTTCGCGTGCCAATTGCCCATAAAAATTAAATTGCTCGTGTATCAACTCGTATTGTTCTTTTCCTTTGGCACCTTGACCCGTGGCTTCTAGCGCTCGTCCATACCAATACGTCCACGCAGGATCTTTTGACCGCACTGCGGGATTCATGGTCTCAATCGCATCCCGCACCAAGGGCCAATCCTGAGCGCGCAGTGCTGCTCGCACTTTCCATTCTTGACTCTCGGTCGAGAGTAATTCACTAAAGCCTAGGTCGTGCTGCATCCGGAAAACATCATCTGCCCTGAGGTCTTGGCGCTTGGCCAAAAACTGACCAATGACACCCCACCCTGCTGCTTGGTTTTCTTTGCTGTAACGTGCAGCGCTTTGCGAAAAATCACGATAGGCTTTCACGGGGTCAGCTCGTGCTGCTTTCACAAGCTCGCCAATAGGATCTTCTCCGGCCATTTTCCTACCCATGGTCTCGAGTCCCATTTCGGCAGCGCTGCGCCCATAGGCTTTTGCTTCGGCCGGCGAAATAGCCCCAGCATTCAATAACAAGGGCACCAACTCCTGACACCCCTGACCATAAAACTTAGGATCTAACATGACGAGTCGCGCATCGTGCGCCGTCTTTGCTGCAATTTCACCTTGAGCCAAACGTGATTGCAGGGCATAGCATTTCACGGAGGTGTCATCATCCAATGCAAATTTGGGGTACTCCGCGTCAAACGCACGCCAGTCTTTGCGCTTTCCCAGTACTAACAACCAGTCATTGCGCATGCGGTCTGCCAATGCGGTACCCTCATACTTACTCAAAAACCCCAGTACCTGGCTGTCTGCCGCTGTATCGGCCCGCGCCATACCGCCAGCATCAAAGAGCTGGGGCTTGATCTTGAAATACTCGACGTAATCACCCATGATGTAATTGGGCAAACTGGCAGCAAGCTGCTGGGCACGTGCAGCATCATTTTTGCGGGCAGCCTCCCGCAACTCAATGAATGTTCTGTCTGCCTCGGTCAACTCCAGTGGGGTATTGGCCGGCTTCGCTGGCTTTTTGGCCAGCGCATGCCCCTGAGCAATAAAGAGTGCGCAACAGATCAAAATGGCTGTTAGCATCCATCGAATGGAGCTTAGATGGGGTAGTACGAATAAAAGTCGATCAATGCGAATAAATGGTGTCATCCCTATAGTCTAACTTTTATTTGTTTTTTCATTAATAGCACTCTCGCTTGATACTATTTCGTATGCCAAACCTGGATTTAAAACCCCTTCGAAATCGACTGTTACGTGAACGCGCTGCGTACGCGCAAGGCTCTAGTGCCTCTTCTACAAGCCAGGAGGTCGTAGTAGCGTTAAACCGCGCACTCACAACAGAGCTGCAATCGATTGAGTCAATTGCACTGTATTGGCCGATTCAGCAAGAAATTGATTTGCGCCAAAGTCTCACTCACTGGGCCAAAGCAAAGTATGGCAGGCAGCTAGCCCTACCCGTGATGCGCGAGTACAAGCGGCTTGATTTTTATTCCTGGCAGGATGGAGACGCATTAATAAGCCAGCAACACGGCATTTCAGAACCTAATCCAAATGACCCCCAAATTGAGTCCATTGAGCCCGACTGTATTTTGATCCCCTGCGTCGGTTGGTCTTGGGCTAGTAATACCCACAGAGATCCTCTGCAAATGCACTATTGGCGACTAGGCTATGGCGGCGGCTATTTTGACCGAACACTGGCCCGCTTACGCGCCAGCAAGCCAAACATAGTCTGCATTGGGGTTGGGTATGACTGGCAGCAATTGAGCTTGGCTCAGTGGCAAGCGGAGGCCCATGATGAGCCACTCGATGCCATGCTGACCGAATCTGGATTGCGCTTTAGGGGCGACTAGTTTGCGCCGAGGTTGAGGTTCTCAGCAATCGCCAATACTGCGTCAGCTTGATTCAGCGAGTAAAAATGCAAGCCAGGCGCGCCCGTAACCAGTAACTGGTCACACAAGTCCGTAACGACGTCCTCACCAAACGATTTGATGGAGGCCGTATCGTCGCCAAAGGACTGCAAACGCAAGCGAATCCACCGCGGCACTTCAGCGCCGCATGCATCTGAAAAGCGTAATAACTGACTGCAATTGGTGATCGGCATAATCCCAGCAATAATCGGCTGGGTAACACCCAGGTCGTATGCGTCTTCCACAAACCGAAAGTACGCATCCGAATTAAAGAAGTATTGCGTTACGGCTGAATTAGCCCCGGCCTTCATTTTTTCTACAAAAAACTGCAGGTCCGACGCTGGCGACTTTGCCTGTGGATGCGTCTCAGGATAAGCCGCCACATCAATATGAAACCAATCACCCGTCTCTGCCCGAATGAACTCGACCAATTGATTGGCATGCGAGAACTCGCCATACTGCCCCATGCCGGATGGCAAATCGCCACGCAATGCAACGATACGACGAATACCTAAATCGCGATACTGATGCAGCATCCCGCGCACACTGTCGCGCGAACTGCCAACGCAGGATAAGTGCGGCGCTACAGACTCACCCGCCGCATGAATCTCACTGACGACCTGCAAGGTGCCAGACTGGGTTGAGCCCCCAGCGCCAAATGTAACGGAGTAGAACGCCGGCTTTAGTGATTCACTAAAGCGCTCACGCACCAGATGGAGTTTATTTTCTCCCTCGGGTGTTTTAGGCGGAAAAAATTCGACGCTCAATTCCATTGCATTTGACCTATCTAGTACACCTGCGATTAATAACGGTAATGCTCTGGCTTATACGGGCCCTGCTTTGTCACTCCAATGTAGCTGGCCTGCTGATCGCTCAACTCGGTCAGTTGCGCATTCAGCTTCTTCAGCTGCAAGCGCGCTACTTTTTCATCCAAGTGTTTTGGCAAGGTATAAACGCCGACGGGGTATTTCTTCGTACCTACTGCGCCCCACAACTCAATTTGTGCAATCACTTGGTTCGCAAACGAAGAGCTCATCACATAAGATGGGTGACCTGTACCACAGCCCAAGTTAACCAAACGGCCTTTAGCCAGAATGATGATGCGCTTTTCAGGCATGCCATTCATGGCAGGGAAAATGACATGATCGACTTGGGGCTTAATTTCTTCCCAGCGGTATTTTTCAACGCCTGCAATATCAATTTCATTATCAAAGTGACCAATGTTGCAAACAATGGCCTGGTCTTTCATACGCGCCATATGATCATGCGTGATCACATGGTAGTTGCCGGTTGCCGATACAAAGATATCGGCTTTGTCTGCTGCGTAATCCATCGTGACAACGCGATAGCCTTCCATTGCTGCCTGCAATGCGCAGATCGGATCGACTTCCGTTACCCAAACCTGTGCAGACAGGGCGCGCAAGGCTTGTGCTGAACCCTTACCAACGTCACCATAACCAGCAACCACGGCAACTTTTCCAGCAATCATCACATCGGTAGCACGCTTAATCGCGTCAACTAACGACTCGCGGCAGCCATACAAATTATCAAACTTGCTCTTGGTAACCGAATCGTTCACGTTAATTGCAGGGAAAGCCAACTCGCCTTTAGCAAACATTTGATACAAACGATGCACGCCGGTTGTTGTCTCTTCTGTAACGCCCTCAACCTTGGCTAAGCGAGTCGAGTACCAGGTTGGATCAATCGCGAGCTTGCTCTTAATGGTCGAGAACAAAATGGTTTCTTCTTCGCTGCTGGGGTTGCTCAAGACTGCTTGGTCTTTTTCTGCCTTTGTACCCAAGTGCAGCAGTAATGTTGCATCACCGCCGTCATCCAAAATCATATTGGTGAAGCCACCATCTGCCCACTCAAAAATGCGGTGGGTGTAATCCCAATACTGCTCTAAGGTCTCGCCCTTAATTGCAAATACGGGAGTGCCGTTGGCGGCAATCGCTGCGGCAGCATGATCTTGCGTTGAGAAAATATTGCACGATGCCCACTGCACTTTCGCGCCCAATGCTTCGAGCGTCTCGATCAGTACTGCCGTTTGAATCGTCATGTGCAGTGAACCCGTAATACGGGCGCCGCGCAGTGGCTGGGTTGCTGCGAACTCATCGCGAATCGCAACCAGTCCTGGCATTTCAGTTTCGGCAATGGCAATTTCTTTGCGACCAAAATCAGCCAAGGTGATGTCGGCGATTGCGCAATGTTTTGCTACAAAATCATTTAAGTTGAAATCAGATGCGGTATTCATTCATGCTCCAGCTAAGGACGGATCAATGCTGGGGCAAGAAAACTCGCCAACCATTGAGCCATGGGTTAGCGAGCGCAGTTGCAAAAAGCAAATTCCTGTTCGGATCTTGCCCCCTCAAGCCTGGGGAATCATTGGTTCGCAATGTTCCTTGCAACGCTCCTTGAGAGTATGGCGAAATTGTAATCAATTTCGCCAGATACAGCTTAACAACGGCTACCTAGGGGTAGAAAGCCTTTACAGGCCTGCTGCTGCACGTAAGGCTGGGGCCTTATCGCACTGCTCCCAGGTAAATTCGGGCTCTTCACGTCCAAAGTGGCCATATGCTGCGGTTTTACGGTAAATCGGGCGCAATAAGTCGAGCATTTTGACAATGCCTTTCGGACGCAGATCAAAGTGTTCTGCAACTAAAGCAGCAATTTTTTCATCAGCAATCTTACCGGTACCAAAGGTACTCACCATCACGGATGTTGGCTTTGCTACACCAATCGCATACGAAATCTGAATCAAGCAACGTGTTGCTAAACCAGCTGCAACGACGTTTTTTGCTACATAGCGACCGGCATAGGCTGCAGAGCGATCAACCTTCGATGGATCCTTACCCGAGAATGCGCCGCCGCCGTGGGGTGCTGCGCCGCCGTAGGTATCCACAATAATTTTACGTCCGGTTAATCCGCAATCGCCCTGCGGTCCACCAATCACAAAGCGACCGGTGGGGTTCACCAAATACTTAATGTCACCTTTGATCAAATGGGCTGGCAAGACGGGCTTAATGATTTCTTCAATTACCGCCTCACGTAACTTCTCGAGGGAAATATCTTCATCGTGCTGTGTTGACAACACCACGGTATCGATTGAGTCAGGCTTACCGTTTACATAACGCAGCGTCACTTGTGACTTTGCATCCGGACGCAACCAGGTTAAGCGGCCATCGCGGCGAAGCTGGGACTGGCGCTCAACCAAGCGGTGCGATAAGTGAATCGGCAAAGGCATGAGCTCTGCCGTTTCATCGCAGGCATAACCAAACATCAAACCTTGATCGCCCGCGCCCTGATCTAAGCCGTCGTCGTGCGCCTTGTCTACGCCTTGCGCAATGTCTGGACTCTGCTTGTCGTAGGCCACCAAGACGGCGCAGCCTTTGTAGTCGATGCCATACGCAGTGTTGTCATAGCCGATTTCACGCAAGGTATTACGTGCGACTTGGATGTAATCCACGTTCGCGTGGGTTGTAATCTCGCCAGCAAGGACAACTAAGCCAGTATTGCAAAGGGTTTCTGCTGCAACTCGAGCCTTTGGATCTTGGGCCAAAATGGCGTCCAAAATCGCATCGGAGATTTGGTCTGCAACTTTATCGGGGTGACCTTCAGAAACTGATTCTGAGGTGAAGAAATAATCATTTGCCATTGCGTTTTTCCTTTAAAAATTAACACGATCAGTAGGACAACTCGACGTGCCAGGAACTACAACGGCGACGCTTTAGCAGAATTTTTAATCGCCCCGCAAGTTGTCTTAACTCGGCGATGGGGGGATTCTATCCGAACTTCGTGAATTGGGCAAAATTCAGAATTAGCCCAATCCTTTAGGGGATTGAATATGATGGCGGGATGCCTACCTTTTTATTTAAGCTCATGCTCCAGACCATTGCTGCGATGCCGCTTGGCTTTGCGCAGGCTATTGGGGGAGGGCTTGGTTTACTTGCGTTTATTGGATCTCGGCACTATCGCAGCCTTTTTAAGCAGCATTACCTTTCTGCTGCAACGCAAAATCACTTCCCAGTGCGTATTTGGTCGGCAGCCTGCGCCTCCGGAATGCTGTTTTCAGATAGCCTATGGATTTGGCGCAATCCGAAGAAAGCCCTGTCGTTCACTGAAATTAGAAACTGGGATGTGGTGGACAAAGCAATCAATGAAGGACATGGCCTAGTGATGCTCACGCCCCACTTGGGCGGCTTTGAAATTATCCCTCGGGTACTCGCACAACACTTTCCAGCTACCATCTTGTACCGGCCAGCTAGGCAAGACTGGCTTAATGCCGTTATCGAGGACGGCAGAGCCTATCCCAATATGCATTTTGTACCAACGAATCTGCAAGGGGTGCGTGAAATGACCCGCGCGCTGATGCGGGGAGAGGCTATTGGCATTCTTCCAGACCAAGTACCCAGCGGAGGCGATGGAATCTGGGCTCCCTTTTTTGGTCGTCCAGCCTACACGACAACCCTGCCTGCGCGCCTTGCTAATCGGCGCCAGACGCCGGTAGTGATGTTTACTGCTAAACGCAAAGGGCTTGGCCAAGGCTGGCTGATGCAAGCAACTCGCCTTACTGCATTCTCGGAAGATCCAAGCACATCGTGTAGCGAGATGAACACGGCAATCGAAGCAGCAATCTTGATTGCACCCGAGCAGTTTATTTGGGCCTACAACCGCTTTAAACACCCGCTTGGGGCAGAGCCACCGCCACAATAAATTAAATTTCAGATGACCTGGTTCCAAACCATCTTTAATTTTTTAGCACTCAGCCTCTTGCGCTTGTTTGCCTTTTTGCCCTACTCCATCATTGTTCCGATTGGCTATGGTTTGGGCTGGTTGGCGGCACACATCCCAAATGAGCGTGCACATGTCGTCAAAACGAATCTGCGACTTTGCTTTCCGTCTTTATCCGCATCTGAAATCGACGCCCTTGCATTGGAGCACTGGAAGCTATTTGGCCGCAGCGTCATTGAGCGTAGCCGGATTTGGCTCGGCACTGGCGCGCAAATTCAGGCAATGGTCGAAATTGAATCCGCAATACCGCTAGGCGATCTTAAGCCAAGGCTATTAATCAATCCGCATTTTATTGGTTTAGAAGGGGGCTTCATGGCCCTCTCGGTGATGGCAAAAGAACGGGGCTGGATGGGCGGAGCAGGACTTTACCAAAAAATGAAGAACCCGTTTTTTAATCAAAAGATGATTGAGTGGCGCAATCGGTTTGGTGGGAAGTCGATTGAGCGGCAAAGTCGCCTGCGCGACCTGATTCGAGAAATTCAAACTGGGAATTTCATCGTTATTGCGCCAGACATTGATCTGGGGCCGCGCGATTCCGTGTTCGTTCCTTTTTTTGGCATTCAGACCAGCACCATTACATCCGTATCACGCCTGGCTCAATTGAGCGGCGCAGAGGTCTGCTTGATGACGACCACCTTAAATGCCAATCGCAGCGGCTATATTTGCCACATCAGTGCGCCACTAGAAAACTTCCCGAGCGATAATCCAAGTGACGATGCTGCCCGCCTCAATCAATGCATTGAAGCGCTTGTTCGCGAAAGGCCTGCAGAGTACTATTGGGTACATAAACGCTTTAAGCATCGCCCGCCTGGCGAAGCGAGCTTGTATTAACTAACTGTCCAGAATGGAACGCCACTTGAGTACTGTTTTGAAACGCACACTGCGCTTTACCAAAATGCATGGGGCAGGTAACGACTTTATTGTGCTCAATGGTATTGATCAGGATCTCAGCACCATCACCAAAGAGGAATGGTGTCAATTAGCGCATCGCCAATTTGGTATTGGTGCTGATCAAATTCTGTTGATTGAAAAAGCAACTCGGCCAGATGCTGACTTTCGGTATCGCATTTTTAATGCCGATGGCGGCGAAGTCGAACAATGCGGTAATGGTTCACGCTGCTTTGTACGCTATGTACTAGACAAAAAACTATCGAGTAAAAACCCACTGCGCGTGGAAGTTACGCATACGGTCTTGACGCTCGAAGCACTTCCAGACGGTCAAGTCAAAGTGGATATGGGGGCGCCCATTTTTGAACATGACCGCATTCCATTTCGAGCGGAAAATTTAGCGAGCAAAATCGAGTTTCATGAAACCCTCTATGCCCTACCCATTGGTTCAAATCCGGGAGGGCATGATGATTGGATTGGCGTACTGTCGATGGGTAACCCCCATGCCGTGCAAGTTGTGATGGATGTGGATAGCGCCCCTGTCGCCCAAGAGGGTCCGCGCATTGAAAGCCACTCCGCCTTTCCTCAGCGTGTGAATGCCGGCTACATGCAAGTATTGAATCGCAATGCCATCAAGCTGCGTGTCTATGAGCGTGGCGCAGGGGAAACCTTGGCATGCGGTACCGGCGCTTGTGCTGCAGTGGTGTCGGGTATTCGTAGAGGTTTACTTGACTCTCCGGTACGCGTTCAGACGCGCGGAGGAGAGCTAACCATAGCGTGGTCCGGAGTTCGCGATGGTATTGCGCAATCGGTCATCATGACTGGGCCAGCCACCACCGTCTTTGAGGGTGAATTTACCCTGCCTTAATCCCGTATTGCTTGCGGTAAGCTGTGACCGCTGGAAGGTATCGCTGCAAAGCAGGGTCCTTGGAAGCATCGAGGTAATCCATCAGATTGTTTAAATTGGCAATCGCAATTACCGGGATGCCAAACTCGTGCTCAACACTCTGAACCGCAGAGTGGTCACCAATATCGATTGCATTGCCTGAGCGCTCCATTCGGTCTAGAGCAATCAACACGGCTGCGGGTTCTGCGCCAGCAGCCCGAATCAATTCGACTGACTCTCGTACGGATGTGCCCGCTGAAATCACATCATCAATAATGACTACCTTTCCCTTTACCGGTGCGCCAACTAAAGTGCCGCCCTCACCATGGTCTTTTGCTTCTTTGCGGTTATAGGCAAACGGAACATTTTTATTTTGACTGGCTAAGGCAATTGCGGTTGCGGCGGCCAGCGTGATGCCTTTATAGGCAGGGCCATACAGCATGTCGAATGCAATGCCGGATTCGAGTAGTGCATTGGCGTAATACTTGCCCAAGGGCCCGAGTAAAGCGCCATCACTAAAATCGCCCGCGTTAAAAAAATAGGGGGATTGACGACCGGCTTTGGTTTTAAACTCACCAAACGATAAAACGTGCGCCTCAAGGGCAAAACGGATAAAGTCGAATTGATTTACATTTTTAGAGTTCATAGGCCTCCATGTTACGCATCATTTCAGCGAACCTCAACGGTATCCGTTCCGCAGCCAAAAAAGGCTTTATTCCTTGGGCGCTCCAGCAAAAGGCGGACTTTATTTGCATGCAAGAACTCAAGGCCCAAGAGGCTGATCTAGATAAGGCTATGATGCGCCCGAGCGGATTACTTGGGTTTTTTCACTGTGCCGAGAAAAAAGGCTATAGCGGCTGCGGCATCTATACCCCGCACCAACCGGATAACATCATTTACGGTTTTGGTAATCCCGAGTTTGATGCGGAAGGGCGTTACGTTGAGGCCCGCTTTAAGACCCTCTCGATTGTCTCGGTCTACATGCCCTCAGGCTCCAGCTCACCAGAGCGCCAGGAAGCCAAGTTTCGTTACCTCGAGGCATTTATGCCCCACCTGATTGCACTCAAGCGCAGCGGCCGTGAAATCGTCCTCTGTGGGGATGTCAATATCGCGCACCACGAAGTGGATTTAAAGAATTGGAAAGGCAATCTCAAAAATTCCGGATTTTTACCAGAGGAGCGCGCTTGGTTAACGCGTCTCTTTGGTGAAATTGGGTACATCGACGTTTATCGCAAACTCGAACCCGATACGACCGATGCCTGCTACACCTGGTGGAGCCAGCGGGGTCAAGCCTACGCCAAGAACGTCGGCTGGCGGATTGATTACCAGATTGCAACCGCAACGATTGCGGCCTCAGCTAAAACGACTTCCATCTACAAGCAAGAGCGTTTCTCCGATCACGCACCCTTAATCGTGGACTATGACTGGTCGATTTAATCGATGGGGATCGACGCCGATTCCTGTTTTTTGAATTGCACTAAATTGAAATGAATCACCAGCCAAATTAGCAAGAGTACCGGCACTCCAATAATGGCGGTGCTAATAAAAAAGATGGGGTATCCAAAAGCATCCACAAACACCCCAGAAAATCCGGCCAACCACTTCGGCGCCAAGAGCATCATGGAGCTGAACAAGGCATATTGGGTGGCTGAATACTGGATGTTCGTTAATGAAGATAAAAATGCAATAAAGGCTGCAGTCGCAATTCCAGAGCTGAGATTATCTGCAGAAATAACCCAAACCAATCCAGTCAAGTCATGGCCTTGGGTTGCCAGCCAAGCAAATAGTAAATTGCTGACGGCAGATAAAACGGCTCCCAAAAACAAAATACGCATCACCCCAAACCGGAGAGCCAACACGCCGCCAATAAAGGCGCCAAGCAAGGTCATGATCACGCCAAACACTTTGCTCACTGCGGCCACTTCATCTTTGGTGTAACCCATGTCAACATAAAATGGATTCGCCATAATGCCCATGACGATGTCACTAATCCGATAGATTGCGATTAGTCCTAAGATGGCAATCGCATGCCAACCATAGCGAGAAATGAATTCAGAAAAAGGTTCAATGAGTGTTTGATGCAGCCATGCTTTTGCATTACGCGCCTTAGCCAACTCGATGCGCACCGGCTCCTTACTTAAGAGGGTTGTCAAAACACCAACGCCAATGGAACAGGCCATGACGACATACGCAAATTGCCACGCACTCGCATCGTAGCCCGCCCCTGTCTCAACTCGAGCCGCCAACCACAGCACCCCTGCACCCGACCAAATCAAGGCAAGTCGATATCCCGTTTGATACGTTGCAGCTAATGCGGCTTGTCGATCACTATCCGCGGACTCAATCCGAAATGCATCCAGTGCAATGTCTTGTGTTGCCGAGCCAAACGCTACCAACAAGGCGCACCACACCACTGGGGTAATCGCAAGCTTGGGGTCTAAGCTAGCCATGCCCAATAAGCCAAGAACAATGATGGTTTGCGCAAAGATCAACCAACTGCGACGCCGTCCCAATAGTCGACCCAAAAACGGAATCGGCAGCCGATCCACTAAAGGAGCCCACAACCACTTGCCTGCATAAATGAGGCCAATCCAGGTGAGGTAACCAATGGTGCTGCGATCAATACCCGCTTCTCGCAACCAAAAACTCAGCGTGCCTAGGACGAGTAGAAGCGGGAGTCCTGCAGAAAAACCCAAGAACAGCATCCGCAGGCAAGGCCATTCCAGGTAAACCCGAAAATCACTTGCCCAAGAACGGATTGAATTAAGTGCCACGAATGCGGTAAATGGCTAAGCTGCCCAGTAGATTGGCGGCCCAGGTGATTGGGCGGCCTTCGTGCAAAACCACGCGATCCACGATGTCCAATCCCAGTCGATGTGCCAGCCCCTCAAAATCAGCAATGGTTAAAACGCGCACATTGGGCGTATCAAACCAAGCGTAGGGCAGCGATTTGGATACGGGCATATGACCCATTGCAACGGCGAGGCGATGTGACCAATGACCGAAATTCGGGAAGGAGATGACACACTCTTTTCCGACACGAACAATTTCAGAAAGAATTTTCTCGGTCTGGTGAATCGTTTGTACCGTTTGCGATAAAACAACCGTATCAAAACTTTTATCTTCAAAGAGAGCTAAGCCCCCTTCTAAATCCTGCTGAATCACATTGAGACCTTTTTGTACGCAAGCTAATACTCTTTGGTCATCGATCTCAACGCCATAGGCATGTACCGGTTTTTGGGTTTGCAAAAAGGCCAAAAAGCTGCCATCCCCACAACCCAAGTCGAGCACTTGGCTTTGCGGCGCAACCCAGTTGGCAATCGCGGCAAAATCAGCGCGCATCATGGCAAGACCTCAGCAATTTTTTTAAAGTATGCCCGTACTAGATTATGGTACCGAGCGTCATCGAGCAAAAATGCATCGTGGCCATGCGGTGCATCAATTTCGGCATAGGATACCTCGCGCTTATTGCTCAGCAAGGCCTCAACAATTTCCCTGCTGCGATTGGGCGGAAAGCGCCAATCGGTTGAAAAACTAATGATCAGAAACTGGGCCTTCACTTCCGCCAAGGCACGGCTTAAGCTGCCACCGTGGCGCCGTGCGGGGTCAAAATAATCGAGGGCGCGCGTGATGAGAAGATAGGTGTTGGCATCAAAGTAGCTCGAAAACTTGTCACCTTGATAGCGCAAGTAACTCTCAACCTCAAACTCCACATCAAAACTAAAGCGGTACTCATCGGGTGCGCCGGCAGGGCGTTGCAACTCCCTTCCAAACTTTTCAGCCATGTCATCGTCTGACAAATAGGTAATGTGGCCAACCATGCGCGCCAAGCGCAAACCACTTTTGGGCACCACGCCATGGGCGTAATAGTTGCCACCATGAAAATCGGGATCCGACAAAATAGCATTGCGTGCTACTTCATTAAACGCAATATTTTGGGCGCTCAACTTGGGCGTCGATGCAATCACGATGCAGTGCCCTAAACGCTTAGGAAACTGAATCGCCCATGCCATTGCCTGCATGCCGCCTAAGCTGCCACCCATCACGGCAGCAAAGCGACGAATACCTAATTTATCGGCCAGTCTGGCTTGCGTATTGACCCAATCCTCTACTGTCACCACCGGAAAATCAGCCCCATACGGCTTGCCTGTTTCCGGGTTCACGCTCATGGGCCCTGTGGAGCCGAAGCAGGAGCCCAAATTGTTAACACCGATAACAAAAAAGCGATCGGTATCGATTGGCTTTCCTGGCCCAATCATGTTGTCCCACCAGCCGATGTCCGATGGATTTTCTGGATCAGGCCCAGCTACGTGATGCGATGCATTGAGGGCATGGCAAATCAAAATGGCATTGCTCTTATCGCTATTGAGCTTGCCGTAAGTTTCAATAACTAGGTTGTAATTATTGAGAATCGCTCCGCTTTGTAAGGGTAGGGATTCTGCAAAATGGATGGTGTTTCGTGAGAGATGGAGATCACTCATTCTGCAAGCAAGATACGAAGGCTAACCTCAGACGCCTCAGTTGGCAGCTTTTTAAAACCGCTTCGTGCAAAGCGATGCCAGCGGCCCAGCACAAAGCTCATTAATAGAGCGGCACGAACCGCAACGTCATCTTGGCCTGCGCTTCCTGGCGTACTACCTTGTGACTGGCCGATACGCAAGGATTGCTTTAGGGATGCCTCTACTCGGTCAAGCACTTGAGAAATGCGATCTTGCAAACGATCATCCTCTTGCAGTAAAGCATCGCCTAGCAGCACCCGCGTCATGCCTGGATTTTTTTCAGCGAACACCAAGAGCATTTGCAGAATGCCGCGGGTCTGAGCCAAGCCCGACTCTTCTTTTTGATTGATCTGGTTAATTAAACCAAACACGGTCTGCTCGATAAAAGCGATGAGGCCTTCGAACATCTGCGCCTTGCTTGCAAAATGGCGATACAGCGCAGCCTCAGAAACATCAATTTTCGCAGCTAATGCAGCAGTCGTTACACGTTCACCCCGCGGGTTTTGCAGCATCTCCGCCAGTACTTGCAAAATTTGCAGGCGACGCTCACCCGGACGCGGACGCTTCCGCGTCTTTTCTTCTGCGGGCGCTTCTGCGCTCACATCGTCGTTGGGTGGTTTTGTGCTCATGACTGTTTAATGTACCACTTACCTAGAACGAATCATCGTGCCAAACGCCTGCTCGGTCAGAATTTCCAACAGGAGGGAGTGCTCGATTCGACCGTCAATAATATGAACTGAGTTTACGCCACTCTTAGCAGCATCTAAAGCCGATGAAATCTTGGGCAGCATTCCGCCTGAAATGGTTCCATCCGCAAATAGGGCATCGATTTCACGGGCAGTTAAATCGGTTAACAAATTACCGCTTTTATCCATAACGCCAGGGATGTTGGTCATCATGACCAATTTTTCAGCGCCCAATATTTCAGCCATTTTGCCGGCCACCAGATCGGCATTGATATTGAATGCCTGACCCTGTGCGCTAAAACCAATCGGCGATATCACTGGTATGAAAGCGTCGTCTTGCAGCGCCTTAACAACGGCTGGATTGATGGCTTCGATTTCGCCCACAAAACCCAGATCGATGGTGGCACCTGCCTTTTTTTCGTCCGGAACCAACATCTTGCGCGCATGAATCAAACCACCATCCTTGCCGGTTAAGCCTACCGCCTGACCACCAAAGTGATTAATCAACATCACGATGTCTTGCTGCACTTCGCCGCCCAAAACCCACTCCACCACTTCCATGGTCTCTTCATCGGTCACGCGCATGCCTTGAATAAAGGTGCCCGTCTTACCAATCTTTTTTAGCGCCTCATCAATCTGCGGCCCGCCGCCATGCACCACGACTGGGTTCATGCCAACCAGCTTAAGCAAGATAACGTCGCGCGCAAAACTTTCTTTCAGGCGCTCTTCCACCATTGCGTTCCCGCCGTACTTAATCACGATGGTCTTGCCGTGGTACTGACGGATATACGGCAGCGCTTCTGCCAATATTTCCGCTTTCAATAAGGGAGAAATATCCGCAATGGTTGGCATTGGTTTAGTCATTCCGAAATAAAGGCAATAAAGTATTAGTGGAAATTAATCGCCGAATAATTTTTGACGCAGCTCACGGCGCTCTTGCGCTTCGAGCGATAGGTTAGCAGTAGGGCGTGCGATCAGGCGGGATAAGCCAATTGGCTCGCCAGTCTCTTCGCACCAACCATACTCACCCGATTCAATACGGGCCAATGCTTGCTCGACTTTTTTGAGTAATTTGCGCTCACGATCGCGCGTACGCAATTCAAGTGCATGCTCTTCTTCGATGGTGGCGCGATCGGCTGGATCGGGAACCAAAATATTCTCACGCAAGTGCTCTGTTGTTTCTGAAGCATTCTTGAGTAGGTCGTCTTTCAAGGTCACCAACTTTAAGCGGAAGAATGCGAGCTGCGCTTTATTCATATAGTCTTTTTCAGACATTTTGAGTAATTCTGCATCAGTCAGTGGAACCACTTTTGAGGATGCCGTCGATTTGCTAGCCGTTTTCGTGCTTGCGCCCGTCGCTGCCTTGGGGCTCTTCGAGCTGGGTGTTTTTACCGTCATGTCATTCTTTCCATGGATTTGGAGCACTATTGCCCCATTCTGCCAAAGTTTTACTGCTACTCAGTGCTGTTTTACTGCCAATTTGTTACATTAAGCGAATCAGGCCTGTGGCGGCGGATTGTACTACGCCAAACACCCCTCTAGTCCGGCCATTAGGGTATCTTTGGGTAAATCAATACCAATAAAGACCATCCGGGTTTGCTTGGGTTCCGCACCCCAAAGGCCGGCCATATCGCTGCCCATCATTTGATGCACCCCCTGAAACACCACTTTTTGCTTGCTGCCTTTTACATAGAGCACCCCTTTATAGCGCAGCATTTTCTCGCCAAACACCTCCAAAATGCCACCCAAGAAGTCTTCTAACTTATTGTGATCAAAGGGGCGATCGCTCCTAAATACAAATGACTGAATCCGGTCAGTATGGCCATGATGTCCATGGTGTTGGTGTGTTTCGTGGCTATGATCGTGCCCGCAGGTGGCGTGATCATGGTCGTGGCTATGATCATGCCCGCAATCGTCGTGATTGTGGTCCTCTTGCTCCAAAAAGTGCGGATCTATGTCTAATTTCGCATTAAGATTAAATCCCTTTAAATCCAGGACCTCATTGAGCGGCACCACTCCCTTGGTAATCGCTTTAATTGGCGCGCGGGGATTCATGTGCATGAGACGTGCGCGCAACGCTGCGATCTCAGCATCCGTTACGAGATCGGTTTTGGTAATAAAAATTTGGTCAGCAAAGCCCACTTGGCGCTGCGCTTCCTCATGCTCGCTCAGCTGCTGCTGACTGTGCTTAGCGTCCACCAGCGTCACAATCGCATCGAGCACGTAGTGATCGGCAACGTCATCGTCCATAAAGAAGGTTTGGGCTACCGGCCCAGGATTAGCAACCCCAGTGGTTTCGATCACCACCCGCTCGAACTGAATTTTCTTATCGCGGCGCTGCTCCCATAGCTGGTTCAGGGCCTCTACCAAATCACCCCGAATCGTGCAACAAATACAACCATTGCTCATTTGCACAATTTGCTCTTGACTCTCTTGGACCAGAATATCGTTATCGATGTTCTCTTCACCAAACTCGTTTTCAATCACCGCAATTTTTTTGCCGTGTTGTTCGGTCAGAATGTGTTTAAGCAGGGTGGTTTTACCGCTTCCCAAGAAGCCAGTCAAAATGGTAACGGGTATTAATGCCATGGTCTTGTTGCTTTCGCTATCGTGAATGCCGTTGTAAAAATGCAGCTGCCTAAATTCGTTTGAGCTAACCCATCATCTTACCGAGTTCCGCGAGTGTATTGACCTAGATTTACTTTGTCCGCCCCGCCTTCGCGCGAGGATGAGCTAAATCATAGGCTTGCGCGAGGTGTTGAAAATCCAAGGCGGTATAAATTTGCGTACTGGCAATACTGGCATGCCCCAGCATTTCCTGGACTGCCCGCAGATCATGGGATGACTGCAGAACGTGGCTAGCAAAACTGTGCCGCATCATGTGTGGGTGAACATGGGTCGGTAAGCCGGCGCGGATCGCCAAGCTGCGCAAGCGTGCCTGAACGGTTCTAGGCGATAAGCGCGCGTCTCTGCTACCCAAAAACAATGCGGGCGTAGCCTGTGCAAACTGCAGCTGCTGTCGCATTTCTAGCCATGCTCGAAGTGAAGACATTGCGGCCTTTCCAACAGGCACACTTCTGCGCTTGCCCCCTTTACCTAGGACCGTCACCTCTGCCGAATCCCAATCCAGCCAACCCGCAGATTCATATGCGCGATCCTGACTGGGGGCCACATCAATCCCCAACAGTTCGGATAAGCGTAGGCCAGAGGAATACAGCAACTCAATGATGGCCACGTCACGAACTGTTTCTACGCTTGGATTGGCTTTGGCCTCTACGTTCGCTTGATTGATTAATGCCAGTGCTTGCTCAACAGATAAGGCTTTAGGAAGTGCTCGCGCCCGCTTAGGCGCCTTTACATCATCCACCGGATTTGCTTTTAAAGTGAACTGATCCTGCTTCTGGGATAGCCAGTCGTACCAACCGCGCCACGCTGACAGGGTTCGCGCAATCGTCCTAGGGGACTTCCCTTTGGAGTGCAGTCGGGCTGCCCAGCGACGAATATGGCTATTCGTAACTGCAATTAAATCTAAACCATCCTCCTGAGCCGACTGATGCAGCTCAGATAAATCGGCTTGATAGGCCTTGATGGTATGAGGGGAAAGGTGCCGCAATACATGCAGCTCGTGCAAATACGCTTGCACCTGGGGGTGCAGTTCAGCCGACCGGGGCTTCATAGGCTCCAACTCGGTCTAGGGCGGCCGCAGTGAGCTGCGCAATCTGCTGCAGATAAAACGCGCCCATGTCCACTGTAAACCGAGTGGCGTCGTGACTCGCCAACAGCAGTACTGCAGGCGGATGACCCTGTAAGGGCAAGCCAATCGCTACCATGCTTTGCCATGCAGCATCGAGTGCAACGGATTGCGAGAGAAGATCAATATCCGCTTGGGGCAACTCAGCAAGCGGGCCACACAAGGGCTTTGCAACCCAAGGGGCATAGGCCGAATTAGGGCTCAGAATGCGTACCGCATCCACTTCAAATACCTCTGCAAGACCGGCCGTAACAGCATGCTCTACATCGGCTTGACTGCTTGCTTTCATGAGCATCAGCAACCAAGCCACTAGGCCCTGCTGGGTTTTATCGTTACGGCTGCCAAAATGCAGCATTTCGCTCAGGCGACGATTGAGTTCTGTATTTTGATTACGCAACAAGGACATCTGACGTTCTTGCAATGAGATGGCGCGGTCCTCGTGGGGGTGCTTTAGGCGGATGTCATTTAGTAGCTCGGCATAGCGCTCAAAAAATCCGGGAGTTGCGCGCAGCCACTCTGCTACGAGCGCCTCTTGCTCTGCTTGGGTTGAATCAATCTCACTCATGCTTATTCCTAGCTCAATTTTTTACGCAGCAATTCATTCACCTGCTGTGGATTTGCCTTACCTTGTGAGGCCTTCATAACCTGCCCAACGAGGGCATTAAATGCTTTTTCCTTACCAGCACGAAACTCATCCACAAATGCGCTATTGGTTTGCATGACCTGGTCAATCAAGGCGCCGAGCTCACCGCTATCACTAATTTGCTTGAGGCCTTTTGACTCGATAATCGAATCCACTGTGCTCTTGAGCTGACCGTCTAAAGCCTCTTTCCATAAGTCAGCAAAAATATCTTTCGCAATCTTATTGGAGATGGTTCCGTCGGCCATTCGACTAAGGAGTGGGGCCAGATGTGCTGCATTTAGCGGCGAATCGGCTGCCGACATGCCAGCCCGATTTAAGGTCGAAGCAAAGTCACCGGTCATCCAGTTGGCTGCTGCCTTTGCTAAGGGCTTGCCTAGTATCGTTAGCAGCTCTTCGAAAAGTGTTGCCGTAGCACGATCTTGCGTTAATAGCTCGGCATCGTAGAGGCTCAAACCAAAGTCATCTTGCCACTGCTGTTTGAGCTGGGCTGGTAGGGCCGGCATAGTCGAACGGATAGACTCAATCCAGACCTCATCAATCACCAGCGGCAACAAATCGGGGTCTGGGAAATAGCGGTAATCTTGCGCGTCTTCTTTGCTGCGCATGCTGCGTGTCTCTTGCTTGTCCGGATCATACAAACGTGTTTCTTGTACTACTGTACCGCCGTCTTCAATTAGCTCAATCTGCCGACGGACTTCGTATTGAATCGCCTCTTCTAAAAAGCGGAATGAGTTCAAGTTCTTAATTTCACAGCGAGTGCCAAAAGCCTCCTGCCCCAAGGGGCGCACCGATACGTTAGCATCGCACCGAAAGGAGCCCTCTTGCATATTGCCATCGCATACCCCAAGCCACACCACCAGGCTATGTAAGGTTTTTGCATACGCTACCGCCTCCGCAGCACTGCGCATCACGGGCTCAGTCACAATTTCCAACAGCGGTGTACCGGCGCGATTTAAATCAATACCACTGGAGGGCTCGCCATGCGGGCCAATAAAATCCTCATGCACTGATTTGCCGGCATCTTCTTCTAAATGCGCGCGCGTTAACTCAATTACTTTCGTGGTGTCGCCAACGACTATTTCTAAGTGACCGCCTAATACAACTGGAATTTCATACTGGCTAATTTGGTAGCCCTTCGGAAGATCAGGATAAAAGTAATTTTTTCGTGCAAAGATACTGACGGGTGCAATTGCTGCGCCAATTGCTAAACCGAACCGAATGGCATGTTCGACTGCTTGGCGATTTAAGACTGGCAGCACGCCGGGCAAAGCCAGATCTACGGGGCATGCTTGTGTATTGACGTCCGCACCAAACTGCGTACTTGCGCCACTGAAAATTTTGGATGCGGTGCGCAGTTGGGTATGCGTCTCCAGACCAATCACGACCTCCCACTGCATTACAGCACCTCGCTAGGTTGGCGCAGATGCCAATCGGTGGCCTGCTGGTACTGATGCGCTACTTGCAAGAGTCGCGCTTCTGAAAAATAATTGCCAATCAGTTGCATGCCGATTGGTAAGTCTTGACTAAATCCACACGGCACGCTCATCGCTGGCAAGCCCGCGAGGTTGGTGGACAAGGTATAAATATCAGCCAGGTACATTTGCAGCGGATCGTTTGATTTTTCACCAAACTTCCATGCAACGTCTGGCGTGACGGGGCCCAGAATGAGGTCGCACTGCGCAAACGCGGTTTGAAAATCGGCAGCGATGATGCGGCGAATGCGCTGAGCTTGTAAGTAATAGGCGTCGTAGTACCCATGCGACAAAACATAACTACCAATTAAGATGCGGCGCTTGACTTCCGCTCCAAATCCTTCGGTCCGAGACTTTTTATACATCTCGGATAAATCACGGTATTCATTGGTACGATGGCCATAGCGAACACCATCAAATCGACTTAAATTACTCGATGCTTCGGCTGGAGCAAGCACGTAATAAACCGGAATCGAGAGTTTTGTTTTCGGCAGGCTAACTTCCACTAAGGTGGCGCCTAGGGCCTGTAATTGGTTTGCGCCCTCGCGTACCGACTTTGCAACCCCATCTGCCAGACCTTCGGAGAAAAATTCTATTGGTAAACCTACGCGCAATCCAGTTAGCGGCTTTGCTGCTGCGGCGCTAGCGTCCCATGCTGCATTCAGATACCGGCCATAATCCTCGCCCGAATCGGCCAAAGATGTTGAATCTCGTGGATCATGGTGTGACATTGCACTCAGCAACAGAGCGCAGTCTTCGGCGGTTTTACCTATCGGCCCTGCCTGATCTAAAGATGAGGCGTAGGCAATCATGCCGTAGCGGGATACCCGTCCATAACTGGGCTTAATTCCGGTAAGACCGCACAGTGCAGCCGGTTGACGAATCGAGCCGCCGGTATCGGTTCCTGTGGCAATCGGCGCTAAACCAGCAGCTACTGCAGCGGCAGAGCCGCCGGATGAGCCGCCAGCCACACATTCTGGGTTCCAGGGGTTAAGGACCGGACCAAAGGCTGAATTTTCATTGGAAGAGCCCATCGCAAATTCATCCATATTGGCCTTGCCCAAGCAAACCATGCCTGCACCGCCTGGATTTTCCTCACTGGGCATGCCCAATCGCTCAACCACTGCTGCATCAAATGGGCTTTGGTAGCCGAGCAGCATCCTTGAAGCGGCAGTTGACTTCCAGCCGCGGGTGACAAAAACATCCTTGTGAGCCAGAGGGATGCCGGTCAATTGGCCGGCCTTGCCTGCTGCCCGAATGCGATCGGCGCTAGCAGCTTGCTCCATCGTTAAGTCTGGGTTGACATCCAGGAAGGCGTTCCACCGTGTGCCCACCTGAATACGGGATAAAAAATAGCCTGCAAGTTCAGTGCTGGAGACTGTTTTAGCCTCTAGGGCCTTAGCCAGCATAGCTAATGAGGATAAATGCCAACTCATTCGATCACCCTTGGCACCAGAAAATAACCATCCTGCTGGGCTGGCGCTGATTGCATATTTTGCTTGCGGTGATCCTGCTCCGTAACCCGGTCTGGACGAAGTGGCTGGGCCAAATCGCGTAAAAACAGGATCGGATGTGCCAAAGGGGCGTAATTGCTGGTATCAACGGCCTGCATTTCTTCCACCAGGGAAAAAATAGCCTGCAATTGAGGCAAGACAAGCTCGGCTTCTGCTTGGCATAGCTCAAGGCGGGAGAGGTGCGCTATGCGCTGAACATCATCAAGTTTCATGGGGCGCTAGGGTATCATTGATCTCTAAATTCATTAACTCTATTATTTTCTCACTTCCATTATGTTTGGTTTTTTCCGTAACTATTTTTCGAACGACCTGGCAATTGACCTAGGTACTGCCAACACCCTAATTTACATGCGTGATCGAGGTATTGTGCTTGATGAGCCGTCGGTGGTTGCAATTCGCCAAGAGGGCGGACCCAATGGTAAAAAAACCATTTTGGCTGTGGGCACAGAAGCCAAGGCAATGCTTGGGCGCGTTCCGGGCAATATTGAGGCCATTCGCCCAATGAAAGATGGCGTAATCGCCGACTTCACGATCACCGAGCAAATGCTCAAGCAGTTCATCAAGATGGTGCATGAAAGCAAATTACTGCGTCCCAGCCCACGCATCATCATTTGCGTCCCTTGCGGATCAACTCAGGTTGAACGTCGCGCTATTCGCGAATCTGCTTTGGGTGCTGGGGCATCGCAAGTATTTTTAATTGAAGAACCAATGGCTGCGGCAATTGGTGCTGGACTGCCGGTATCTGAGGCAGCTGGCTCAATGGTGGTGGATATTGGTGGCGGCACAACCGAAGTTGGCGTGATGTCATTAGGCGGTACTGTTTACAAAGGCTCTGTCCGTGTCGGTGGCGATAAGTTTGATGAAGCCATTACCAACTACATTCGCCGCAACTACGGCATGCTGATTGGCGAACAAACCGCGGAGCTGATCAAAAAAACCATCGGCTCTGCATTCCCAGGTGCCGAGGTGCGTGAGATGGAAGTGAAAGGTCGTAACTTAGCAGAAGGCATTCCGCGCAGCTTTACGGTAACTAGTAATGAAATTCTAGAGGCCCTCACCGACCCCCTCAACCAAATTGTCACGGCAGTCAAGGCCGCTTTGGAGCAAACCCCGCCTGAGCTGGCGTCTGATATTGCGGAGCGCGGTGTCATGCTTACTGGTGGTGGCGCCCTCTTACGCGACCTCGATCGCTTGCTGATGGAAGAGACGGGCCTACCCATTCATGTGGCCGAGGATCCATTAACGTGCGTTGCTCGCGGTTGTGGCATCGCCTTAGAACGCATGGACAAGCTAAGTGGAGTCTTCTCGCAAGAGTAAGTCGACCTTAGTCAGATAAGGTCTTGCAACACAGCGCCCCGCCCCTCTTCAAACAGGGCATACCTGCTCTGGTCAAACTCGCAGTGTGTCTGTCGATCAGCGCTGCCTTGATGTTGATCGACTTTCGTTTTAAGACAATTGATCTCGTGCGTGATTACGTCAATATGGGATTACGTCCACTAGAGTACGTCATGCAGTTGCCGCGAAATCTATTTTCGGCAAGCGGCACCTACCTAACTTCACGAGCTACCTTGGCTGCTGAAAATGCTGAACTAAAGCAACGGCAAATGGAACTGACGCTGCTTGCTAATCAGTCTGAATTGTTGCGCGTTGAAAATCAAAACTTACGCCAGCTTTTTAACCTACAAAAAGAAGTTGCTTACACAACCCTCCCCGTAGAAATCTTATACAACCCGACTAATCCGATTTCCCAACGCGTGGTTATCGATCGTGGCGCCGATGATGGCTTAAAACTAGGCAACCCCATTGCCAGCGACTCCGGCATTCTGGGTCAAGTTGTGCGTTTATATGCAGGATCTGCTGAAGTTTCTCTATTGGAAGATCGGGACTTTGCTGTTCCTGTACAAGTCGCGCGTAATGGCCTGCGTGCAGCTGTATTTGGTACCGGGCGAGGGAATTTATTGGAATTACGTTACCTACCGGTTGCCAGCGACCTCGAGGTAGGGGACATTCTGTTGACCTCCGGGATAGATGGAACCTATCCACCTGGTTTTGCAGTCGCGATGATTACGCGGATTGAACGCAATCTAGATAAAAATACAGCCAATGTATTTTGTGTGCCAGTAGCAGGCATTAATAGACATCGGCAGGCGCTGGCTCTTTTGTATGACCCCCAGTGGGATGCCAAACCCAGTACTACTAATCCAGAAAATGCGCCAGGTCGACGTAAAACCCGCACGCGAGGTATGCCATGATTGATTTTCAAAGTGGCTATATTCTGCGCCCGGTTAATCCGATCTTCATCTTTGTTAGTTTGTTTTGCGCCCTGCTTCTCAATTTGTTGCCACTGGGTAATCATCCATGGGTACCTGATTGGCTCATCATCTGCATTGTGTTTTGGAATATCCACCAGCACCGCTATGTTGGCGTAGTGTGGGCATCCCTACTGGGTCTCGTCATGGATGTTCATAATGCGGATTTGCTTGGCTTGCATGCCTTCAGCTACGCCCTCGTTGCTTACCTTGCCGTTTCTTGGCATCGTCGTATTGCCACCCTGCAGGTCTTCACCCAGGCCCTGCATTTATTACCCATCTTCATGCTGGTATCCATTTTCCCAGTACTAGTACATTGGCTTTTAACCGGCTCAGTTTACTGGTGGGGTCTTGGTGGCATTCTGCAGGGCATGATTGAAGCGGCGCTTTGGCCACTGGCAACCAAGGTATTGCTTGCACCACAGCGACGTCCGATTGATGTTGACCACAACCGCCCACTTTAGCATTCCGACCAATTCAAATGGCATCATTCAAAAAACCCGACCTCCACTCATTTCAAGGTCGCGCTCAAATTGCTATTATTTTTGTCACGGTTTGCTTTTTGATTTTATTAACCCGATTGGTTTGGTTGCAGATAATCAATCACAGCAAGTACTCCACCTTAGCTGAAAATAATCGCATTGCCATTGTTCCTGCGCCGGCAATGCGGGGTCTATTGATTGATCGCAATGGCATTGTCATTGGTCGCAATTATTCGGCACTCACTTTAGATGTTAACGTAAGTGAGATACAGGGCAATGTCGATCAATTAGTGGATGATCTATCTGAGATTATTGCGATTAGTCCACGTGATCGCCGCAACTTTAAACGCTCCCTAGAAGATGCGCGCAATATGGGGACCTTCCCCTTGCGATCGATGCTCAATGAGGTAGAGACGGCTCGCTTTATGGCGAACCGATATCGCTTTCCCGGTGTAGAAATAAGCTCTCGTAATTTTCGGGAGTACCCCTACAACGAACTTGCCTCCCACATGATTGGTTATATCGGCCGCGTGTCCCAAAAAGACAAAGAGCGTATGCAGTCCGAAATGAATAGCCCAACTGAGTCGGAAGATGGTAATGAATTAAAGAATGCATTCTTGCCTGGGATTCAGTATGTCGGGAAGATCGGCATAGAGCAGAGTTACGAGCATGTTCTGCGCGGAGTGCCTGGCTACGATCAAGTGGAAATCACTGCTGGCGGTAAGCCTATTCGTACGCTGTCAAGTTTTCCCTCAAAACCAGGAAAAAATGTCATTTTGTCGGTCGACATCAAGCTGCAATACTTGGTCGAGCAGTTGTACGGCAACTTTCGTGGCGCCTTTGTAGCAATCGAACCGGCCACGGGGGATATTTTGGCATTTGTTTCCAAACCCAATTTCAATCCGAATGACTTTGTGGAAGGAATCGATTCAGTCACCTGGAAAGAATTGAACGAATCTAAGAGTAAACCGCTTTATAACCGCCCACTCAAGGGCCTTTACTCCCCTGCATCAACCTATAAGCCGTTTATGGCATTGGCCGCCCTCGAGCTCAACATGCGCTCGCCTTCGCAGACTATTAATGACCCGGGATTTTTTACTCTAGGCACCCACACCTTCCGCGATGAAAAAAGAGCAGGGCATGGGATTGTCGATATGGAAAAGTCGATTGTGGAATCCTGTGATACCTACTACTACCTTCTAGCAAGAGACATGGGCGTCAACGCGATGCATGACTTTATGAAGCCCTTGGGGTTTGGTCAGAAGACTGGTATTGACTTGGAGGGTGAAGTTGCAGGTATTTTGCCATCCACAGCATGGAAAAAAACGGCTTTTAAAAAGACGGAGCAGCAAAAGTGGTTCGAAGGCGAAACCATTTCCCTTGGCATTGGCCAGGGCTATAACTCATTTTCGATACTGCAGGTTGCACACGCCTTGGCAAATGTTGTCAACGATGGTGTCGTGATGAAACCAAATTTAGTGAATGCAATTGAGGATCCTTTTACGCGCCAACAAAATCTCATCGCACCAAAAGAAAGTTACCGCATTAATCTCAAGCGAGAAAACATTGAAGTGATCAAAAAGGCCATGGTGGCTACCAATCAAACGGGCACCTCTGCAAGGTCGTTTAAAGATGCTCCCTTTACCAGCGGGGGTAAGACCGGAACATCGCAAGTCTTTAGCTTGAATTCGAAGGAATACAACCACGCAAGCACCCCCGAATTTTTGCGTGATCATGCCCTTTTTATTACCTTTGCTCCCGCAGAAAAACCGACGATTGTGATTGCGCTGGTTGTTGAAAACGCCGGATTTGGTGGCCAGCATGCTGCCCCCATTGCACGCAAAGCACTCGACTTTTATATCAATGGCAAATGGCCTAAGGAGATTCCAGAATGGAAAAGGGCGCCATAAAGAAACGCATCTACCGCTTCTTTTCCGGACTGGATCCTCAGCTTGGATTAATATTTTTAGGCATTGCGATACTGAGTTCGATTACGTTTTTATCTGCAAGTCAAAATACACCCGTCTTGCTGTCCGATCAAATTCGTAATTTAGTCTTGGCTTTTTTAGTCATGTGGGTCGTTTCATACATTCCGCCTAAGTGGCTTGAGACTGCTGCTGTATGGATTTATGTTATTGGCGTAGTCCTACTGATTGCGGTCGCGATTTTTGGCCTTGTTAAAAAAGGGGCTCGACGATGGGTCAATGTAGGAATTGTGATTCAACCATCAGAGCTCATGAAGATTGCGATGCCACTCATGTTGGCCTGGTACTTTCAGCGACGCGAAGGCATTCAGAATGGCTGGGACTATTTGGTTGCCGCTGTCATTCTTGCTATTCCAGTACTGCTAATTGCTCGTCAGCCGGATCTGGGAACAGCGCTTTTGGTGTTTGCTGCTGGGCTCTACGTGATTATTTTTGCAGGCTTGCCGTGGCGTTGGATTCTGCCGGTAATTGGAGTGCTTGCTGTTGGTGTATTGCTACTTATCATTTTCCGTGGAAGCATTTGCGCTAGTGATGTCACATGGCCACTCCTACATGGTTATCAGAAAAATCGGATCTGCACTTTACTCGATCCATCCTCCGACCCCCTTGGTAAAGGATTTCATACGATTCAATCAGTAATTGCAATCGGCTCTGGTGGATTTTTTGGAAAAGGCTGGGGACAAGGCACCCAGTCCCACCTGGAATTTATTCCAGAAAAACACACTGATTTTGTTTTCGCAGTCTACTCGGAAGAATTTGGATTTCTGGGCAACTTATTGTTGCTCGGCTTATTCTTTGCCTTGGTTAAGCGCGGTCTCGCGATTTCTGCAGGGGCCCCCACGATGTTTACCCGCTTATTGGGTGGCGCAATCACCATGATCTTTTTCACCTACGCCTTCGTCAATATTGGTATGGTGAGCGGCATTTTACCCGTCGTTGGCGTGCCATTACCACTCATGACTTACGGCGGCACTGCACTCGTTACCTTAGGATTTGGGGCTGGTATTTTAATGAGTATTCACCGTCACCGGCGACTGGTTCAAAGTTAAATAACGCTAACAAAAAAGCCCGGCAGAACCGGGCTTTTGATTCAGCTAGCGCTAATTACTTCTTACGCTTGTTAACTGAGTCTTTGAATGCTTTACCAGCAGAGAACTTCACGGTCTTCGCTGCAGCAATCTTGAGTGGCTCACCTGTCTTAGGATTGCGGCCCATACGAGCGGCGCGCTTACCTGAGCTAAATGTACCGAAACCGATCAACTGAACGGAGTCACCCTTGGTAACGGCTTTAATGATGTGCTCAATAGCGGAATTCAGTGCGAATTCAGCTTTGGCTTTTGAAATCTCAGCATCGTCAGCAATCGCTGCGATAAGTTCTGCTTTGTTCAAGTGAAGCTCCTTGTTGGTATGTATGTTGGCGCACAACGCGCTGCCATTATTTTAAACACAAAAAATAATAAAAATAAAGTTGTTTGCACTATTTCGACTACACACTCAACTAGGATTGATCCAAAACTAGCAAATCAATCACAAAGTACTCTGTTTCCCCGAAACAGCTGGTTGGCAGGCCGATGTGCTGTTCATATTTTAGCGCTACTTTTTTTCCTAAGTTCGCATTTATTTTTTGCGCCACAGCATCATCGCGCACCGAAAAGAAGAATTTTTCGGACATCGTTCCTGGCATCGATACCAAAGCCAACTCACCTTCCCAGGTTTTACAGAGGTAACCCCTGCTCGCAAATTTCTGTATAAAACCCGCTCGCTCGCCATCAGCATAACTCCAGTTAAGCATCCCCCAGGTATAGACGGAAAGTAACGTAAGTCCAAGTAATATAAGGGCTATTAAGCTTTTGATAAATCCATTCATTGCTTTTTTCTCGATTGCATTTGGAGTGAAATTGACCCATTAAAGCAACTTGAGTTATTTAAAAATATCTTTGGCATTGATAAAATAAGTACGTTTGTATCTTGATCAAGATCTATCATAATGGTCTTAATCTTTATTCATCGTTTTTGTATTCTGTCCGTGCTTTTATTGTGCGGATGCAAACTAATTTTCACTAGGTCGCCTCATGTTCCGTTTTCTATTCGCCTCCCTTAGTCTAATTTTTTATACGCAGAGCGCAACAGCCACTGGGGAAAACACGTATAAGCAAGCCTGTGCTGTATGCCATCAAAACGGGGTCGCTGGGGCACCAAAGGTGGGCGATAAGGCAAAATGGGCGCCTTTAATTAAAGAAGGGCTGGTCCAGTTAACTGCCCATGGTTATGTTGGCGTTCGAGGCATGCCGGCAAAAGGCGGTAAAGCCGACTTGAGCGTCACTGATTTCGCAGCGTCGCTGGTGTTCATGGTCAATCAGTCTGGAGGCACTTGGCAAAATCCCGATGCCAAAACGCTCGAGCGCATTAATGCAGAGATTATCAAGCGAGAAAGTAAGTTAAAAAAGTGAGCGCAGGTAACTTTTACTTAAACTCGGCCTCCATCCGTCGCCGTATTTGAATCGCCTCTTGATTGGTGTCATGCTTCACGTCCATCCAAGTCACAATCTGTCCTGACTTGATCGTATTTTTTAAGGGAAGTTTATGTGCCAAGCCAATCGGCAACGCACTAATACGCAATGACTCCGTGGCCGGCATTAACTTTCCATAGACAGTAAAGCCGCCTTCGCCATCCAAGACTTCGCCAGCCAGTAGATCCCGCTTGGCACACGCTACAACATCGCCAACAAAAGCGCCGGTTGCTCCGGTTGCCTCCTGACGTAAGGCTACGCTCGCAACGGAGATACCTAACTCCAGGCCTATCAGGTGATATGGCTTATACATTGCTGCATACCATCCTGAGGTATCTGTCTTTAATCCGTATTGTAAAAAGCAATCCCTAACGTATTCGCTTGGCGCATGAAAGACGGCATACACGCCCCAGCGTAAGTCACGAAAAACAGGGCGCCCATCGCGCTCGATCGACGAGACTACCTCAACCATTCCTTTGCGCGGCAATATGCCGCCATCATGCATTGGCTTTAGTAGTGCTGGCAAATCATCTACGCCACACGCCGGAAAGCCCAAGCCCTGTTCTGGGACCTGTAAATCACATGCATTGGCAACTGCCGCCATTTCCAGCGCCGACTTAGTGCCGTCCAAAAAGGAATTAAACATTTGTGCATTGAAGTCACCACTTGCTACTTGTTCGTCACTGAATCCATAGTGGCCCCATACGGTTTTGGGTGTCGATGCATGGTATGCCGGAAGGTATTTAGTTCCCTTTCCAGCACACACCACTTCTAAGCCAATCGTTCGTGCCCAATCGACCATCTCTGCAATTAATGCCGGCTGGTCTCCCGAGGCCATCGAATAAATCACCCCAGCTTCTGCCGCTCGCCTTGCCAAATAAGGTCCTGCCAATACATCGGCTTCAACATTGACCATGATGGTATGTTTACCATGCTGAATACAGCGTAGTGCATGCGCAATCCCTGCGATTGGAACGCCTGTAGCCTCAATCACGAGCTCGATTGCATTGTCTTCAATCAGTGTGGATGCATCGCTTGTAATGAATGTGCTCCCCTTGCGCACTGCCTCATCCAACGTGGCTGCCATAAATTGCTCTTCTGGCCACCCTACCCGACGCAAAGAGGCTTTAGCACGCTCGGGTGATAGGTCCGCAATACCAACCAAATGGATGCCCGGAGTCCGCGGGATTTGCGATAAATACATCGACCCAAATTTGCCTGCGCCAATCAACGCAATCCGGATTGGTCTTGCCTCTAAGGCACGTTGTTGTAGTTTTTTATACAAAGACATAAAAACTCCGAAGCAGATCGCTATTAATGCTGCACGAAAGGAATTGCCTCACTTAAAATAGGCACAGTCTATTTTGCCTTGTTTTAAGTGGGCCTCTACTCTTTTGAAAGTAAATGCAGCCACCATGGAAATTCGCCACGCCGTTCTATTACTCTTTGTGAGTTCTGCGCTCTATGTCTATTTTAGGGGGCGAGTACGTTTTGGTGTTATGCGCTCCCTAACCGACTACGTGGTTCTTTTAGCTCCAATCAATAGCCTACTTTATCTTTTCTCTAAAGTAAAAGCAGGTGCGTACATCTCCGTTTCAGAGTTTCCTGAATTACAAAAATTGCAGGACAACTGGAAAATAATTCGTGCTGAGGCCTTGGCTCTGAATGAGGGTGGATCAATCGCTGCTGCAACGGGCTATAACGATATTGGCTTTAACTCTTTTTTTCGGACAGGCTGGAAACGCTTTCATCTGTATTGGTATGGTAAAGATTTAGCCTCTGCTGAAGCAGCTTGCCCAAAAACCGTAGCCCTTCTCAAATCAATTCCGTCCGTGAAAGCCGCGATGTTTGCGTCGCTTCCACCAGAGGCAACCTTGGTGCGGCATCGCGATCCTTATGCCGGTTCACTTCGCTACCACCTGGGTTTAGTAACGCCCAATAGTCCTGACTGTTTTATTGACGTTGATGGCGAGCGCTACTATTGGAAAGACGGTGAAGCCGTCATGTTCGACGAAACCTACATTCATTACGCCGCCAACAAAACCGATCATCAGCGTATCGTGCTGTTCTGCGATATCGAGCGTCCGGTATATACCAAGATAGTGCAAGCATTTAATCGCTGGTTCGGAAAGCATGTGATGAGTGCTGCTGCATCAAAGAATGTCGACTCAGAGCAAGTGGGTTTTGTAAATATTCTGTTTGCTAATGTTTACCATTTACGTAGTAAGGCAAAGCAGCTCAAAGCGAAGCAGCGTAGCCTCTACTACCTCGGTAAATGGATTTTGATACTAGGTATTCTGTGGCTATTATTTTGGTAAATACCTATGGCTTTAGGCTCTGCACCACGTGCTCCATGGAAATGGGTGCCCAAAGCTCAACCCGCTTAATTTTGCTAGCCTGACCAGAAAGTAAATGTATTTGCCGCTGCGGAATGCGCAATTGCTTCGAAAGCCACTGCAACAGTGCTTCATTCGCTTTATTTTCAGCCGCAGGGGCCTGCAAAGAGACCTTTAAGTGACCGTCATGCGTACCCACAATTTTGCTCACTTTGGCGCCTGGCTGGCAATAAATGCTGAGCTCTATTCCGACATCCGTTTGTTTTAACCAGTGTGACGTCATCAATGTACTTTAAACTGAATCCATGACTATACCGAATTCTGCCAAAGTCTTAGAGCATCTATTTGCAAAAAATCGTGAATGGGCGAGCTCCATGGTCGAGGCTGATCCCGATTTTTTTCAACGCCTTGTATCTCAGCAGGCACCGGAATTTTTGTGGATTGGCTGTGCTGATAGCCGCGTGCCTGCGAATGCCATCGTCGGTCTTTTGCCTGGAGAGCTTTTTGTTCATCGCAATATCGCTAATGTCGTGGTCCACACTGACCTAAATTGCCTCTCTGTCCTTCAATTTGCGATTGATTTGCTAAAAGTAAAGCATGTGATTGTTTGTGGTCACTATGGCTGCTCTGGTGTTCACACTGCCCTGGGCGATCGGCGCGTAGGCTTAGCTGATAATTGGCTTAGGCATGTGAAAGATGTGCATCAAAAACACGAGCGCTATCTGGGAGAGGCCTTACCAAAACATGTGCGCCAAGAGCGCTTATGCGAACTCAATGTCATCGAACAAGTGACCAATGTATGCGAAACCACCATCGTGCAAGACGCCTGGTCACGCGGTCAAGATCTCACCATACATGGCTGGATATACCGACTTGAGGATGGGGGACTCCATGATCTTGGTATGACGATTGGGGCATCTGACGATATTAAGTCGCTTACCCAGCAAAGCCTTTTGCGCTACAACAAAGCCCATCTTGATTAAAGCGGTTTTTAATTATGTGGGAGTGGGCATTCTGGCTCTTCTTTCCAGACTCCCGTATCGATTAGTTGTTTTTATTGGCTATGCCCTTGGCTCGCTTGCTGGCCATATACCTAATAAGCGAAAACAGGTTGTTAAAACCAATTTGCGGCTGTGCTTTCCCTTGCTGTCGGAACGCGAAATTAATGTACTCGCATATGATCACTGGAAACTACTTGGGCGGAGTATTGCTGAGCGCAGTGTAATTTGGCTAGGCAGCGCTAATGCCGTTTCCAAGATGGTTGATGTGAAATCTGCAGTCGACCTGAGCGATCAAAAACCCCGTATCTTAGTTAATATGCACTTTACGGGCATCGAAGGTAGCATTGTCATTAGTGCGCTGGGCAAGGAGCGCGGATGGCCTAGAACCTCGGGCCTCTTTCAACGTATGAAAAATCCATTTTTCAATGAGCGCATCATTCGTTGGCGTAACCGTTTCGGCGGCAATGCCATCGACCGACAGGGTAATTTATTACCACTGATTCGTGAAATTCGCAAAGGCAATCTCATTATCATTGCGCCAGACTTGGATTTGGGTCTGCGTGATTCGGTGTTTGTGCCTTTTTTTGGTATTCCGACTAACACCATTACCGCCGTATCCCGCCTTGCATTAATTGCTAAGGCAGAGGTCTGCATGATGGTGACTACTTTATTACCAGACCGTTCACACTACTCTTGTGTCATTAGCAAGCCAATTGATGGCTTTCCAAGCGATGACCTTATTGCCGATACTGCCAGGCTGAATTCAATTTACGAAGCTGAAATTCGTAAACACATTGCCGAATATTATTGGGTACACAAGCGGTTTAAAAATCGTCCTAACGGTCAAGCAAGCCCATATTAGATCAGGCTTGCGTAATTCTAGAATTAAATTCGTTGTCGGCGATTGACTAAAAAAATACCAAGTGCAATTGAAATAAAAGCAGCTATTAGCGTACCGTCAATTGGATCACCCGCAAGAAAAAAACCGAAGAGAAGTCCAAACATCGGGGTTAAGAAACTAAATGCGGACACTTTAGTTGCAAGGTAGTGGCGTAAAAGCCAAAACCAGAATAAATAACTAGCAGCTGCAATAATGACCGACTGAAGAAACAACGAGGCGACCGATTTCACTGATAGATTACTGGGCAAGGGAACTTCAAATGCAAAGCAAAGGCTGACCAGGGCGATTGAGGATACAAACAACTGAAAAAATAAAGTTCGTTCTGGCTGTATTTGCCCAAGCGCAGTAGTGCGCACCACGATGGTTGTGAAGGCCCATGCCGTTGCAGCCCCAATTACAGCTATATCACCAAGCAGAAAGTGCGCTGCGCCAGTAGAAAATCCGTCCTGAAATGCGAATGCCAGTCCGCCAAACGCAATCAACATGCCACTTACTTGAATCCAATGTAAGCGCTCGGCTGGAATAAACATAGGCAATACTAACGCCACAATAAACGGCGCCAAGTATAAAAAGGTGATGGCGCGCGACGTGTTGGTGTATTCGAGCGCAGAGTACAGCAAAACAAACTCAGCAAAAAACAGTATTCCCGCAAGCACCCCCGGAATTGTGGTCCGATCCCGCTGAAATGCCTTGATCTTTTTAAATGCCATCCAGGTCCAAATGCACGCACTTGCAATCACGGAGCGAATGGTCAATTGCATTAGAAGCGGCACTTCATCTGCAATGGCCTGAATTGCTATTTGCTGATAGCCCCAAATCATGCAGCAGCCTGTAATCAAAAAGATGGCTGGCAGATCTAGGGCGGACTTCCGGTCATCTACCCGTTTTATTGGCTCTGATTCCAGTTTGGGTTCTTTTTCTAGAGGATTCATTCCGAATTCAGTTTAACAAGGCTCATCGTAATTCATAATAGCGTGATGGAACAATTTCGCGTCTCTAAACTGCTTTCTGAACTTGGCCTGTGCTCGCGACGCGAGGCTGACTCGTATATTGAGCAGGGTCTTGTTACGGTCGATGGGAAGGTGGTCTCGGAGCTCGGCTCACGTGCATATCGTAGCCAAAAAATTGAATTGCACTTGGACGCCCAAAAGCAGCAAGCGGCCCGAGTCACGGTAATTCTGAATAAGCCAGTTGGCTTTATTTCCCACCGCGATGATGACCAAGAATACCAACCAGCGGCATCACTCATTACTCCTGAGAATTTTTATGCAGGCGACTCAAAACACAATGGCCGTTTTAATTCAAAAGGTTTGGCGCCTGCGGGTCGGCTTGATATTGATTCGACTGGCATGCTAGTTCTAACGCAAGATGGGCGAATAGCCAAACTCTTGATTGGGGAAAATAGCCCAATTGAAAAAGAGTACTTAGTGCGGGTGGAGGGTAGGCTGTCCTTTGATGATCTTGATTTGCTTCGCCACGGACTCACCCTCGATGACCAAGCCCTAAAGCCTGCGAAAGTAAGCTGGCAAAATGAAGATCAATTGCGTTTTGTCTTACGTGAGGGCCGCAAACGCCAAATTCGCAGAATGTGTGAGCTTGTTGGACTTAAGGTCTTGGGCCTAAAACGGGTTCGCATGGGTCGTATTTCCTTGGGTCCATTACCAGCAGGGCAATGGCGGTTTTTGCGCCCAGAAGAACGCTTCTAAGTTTATTCGTAAGCACCACCGCTTATAATCGCTTTTCAAAATTGAGTCCTTAAGTAGAACAGCCATCGACCCACAGCAGTCCCAATCCCCAGGCCAAGAAGTTCTTCGTCGCCGTAGCTTTGCCATCATCTCCCACCCAGATGCCGGCAAAACGACGCTGACCGAAAAGCTATTGCTGTATGCCGGTGCGATCCAAATTGCGGGAAGTGTCAAAGCCCGTAAGGCGAGTCGCCATGCGACATCGGACTGGATGGAAATTGAAAAACAGCGTGGCATCTCCGTTGCCAGTTCGGTGATGCAAATGGAATACCGCGATTGCATCATTAATTTATTGGATACACCAGGCCATCAAGACTTTTCTGAGGACACCTACCGCGTATTAACCGCAGTAGACTCGGCCCTTATGGTGATTGATGCTGCCAACGGCGTGGAATCACAAACATTGCGCCTATTAGAGGTGTGCCGCGCCCGTAATACGCCACTGATTACCTTCATTAACAAGATGGATCGCGAAGTCAAGAGACCCCTTGAGCTAATGGATGAAATCGAGAATGCCCTTGGTATGGAAGTAGTTCCATTCACCTGGCCTGTAGGCATGGGTAAGTCATTTGCTGGTGTGATTGATATTGCCAAGTCAAAAATGCGCCTCTTTAAAGCAGGAGAGGATCGCGTCTCAGATGGCTCCGATACACTGATTGATATCCACGATCCAGCCCTGCAAGAACGGCTCGGATCGGATCTGAAGGAAGCCCTCGCTGAAGTGGAATTGATTCGAAATGCCATGCCTGAATTCAATTTAGAAGCTTTTTTGGCTGGCAAGCAATCGCCCGTTTTCTTTGGCTCCGCCATTAATAACTTTGGCGTACGTGAAATCCTCAATACTTTAGTTGAGCTTGCACCGCCGCCGGGCTCGCGCAAGGCCATACAGCGCGAAGTGAAGCCATCTGAAGCTAAATTTTCTGCAGTGGTATTTAAGATTCAAGCCAATATGGATCCTGCGCACCGGGATCGCGTTGCTTTCTTACGGATTTGTTCGGGGCACTTTCAGCGTGGTATGCGCCTCAAGATCTGCCGCAACGGCAAAGAGGTGCGCACCAATAATGCCCTGTCCTTTTTATCCCAGCGGCGGGACATTCTCGACGAGGCTTTCCCTGGCGACATCATAGGCCTGCCAAATCACGGCTTGCTTCGCTTAGGCGATACGCTAACCGAAGGTGAGCAACTTCAATTTACCGGTCTGCCTTTTTTTGCGCCGGAGATTTTTAAATTGGTTGAATCCGCAGATCCGCTCCGCTCCAAGCAATTACGTACAGGACTGATGCAGCTCGGTGAGGAAGGGGCAATACAAGTCTTTCGTCCAATGGCAGGCGGCATCATGTTACTCGGCGCATTTGGTCAGCTCCAGTTTGAAGTAGTCGCGCACCGTCTCAAGAGCGAATATGGCGCTGAAGTGCGGCTATTGCCAGCCCGCTATAGTTTGGCGCGCTGGGTCAGCTCGGCGGATGCCACTGCCCTCAAAAAGTTTACACAAGAAAATATTCACCGCATGGCGGAAGACGTCGTTGGTGCCGCAGTATTTTTAGCAACGCATAAATCCGAACTGGATGTGGCGCAACAGCGCTGGGAAAGCATTGAGTTTCATGCGCTGCGAGAGCATGCTGGGCTTATCTACCAGTCGGAACTTGCTGGCTAATTACGGCCTGCAGTCAAAGACGGTTACTACTCCGCTGTCTGTTTCTCGGTAAAATGCCTTTTTTCCATATTGCATACAATAAGCCTGTGCCTTACTTTGCAAATCCGCACGCGATTCATTGGTGGAATTTAGAAATGTCACTTTATTTGCATCGGATGCATCGGTATAGATGGTTGCGCATGCTGATAATTGCAGGCCTATCAGCAGCACGTATAGCAGGATCCAAGAACGCCGCACCACACTGTAGCCAATTGCTTGGCTTTGAGCATGATCCGGCACCGCTTCCTTAAGCAAGCGCTTCTTTTTCAGCAGAAATTTCTTTACGGCGCTCTTTACAGGCAGTTGCAATATCTTGCAGTGCTTTACGCGCTCGCGCTGCAGAGGCTTTTACGCCCTTTACTTTGAACTTTTCATTTTCAGCCAGATAGGTTTCATACGCAGCGATGATAATTTCGTGTTGTGACATGATCTTCCTTTGCTTTACGTTGTTCTATTCTAAATTGAGGTATTGCACTGCTGATATTGCCGTATTACTGCAAATATTTATAGCAGATTTCAGAAAATATACTTATTTTCAACAAAAAATTGCTGTTATTCTCAAATAGATCACTATTTTGTGCCCTGCTTAGGGGGTTAATTGAGCGAAATCACTTCCTCCCTTACGCCATTGAATCTTTATGAGGATTACCCATGGCCGCAGGTCAAAATCAGCGCAATCGCAAAAACGATCCTATGCTCACCAAAACAGGCAAAGCGCGCCTGGGTCCACTGAATGTGGGTCAGCTGACCAAATTAATGGAATCAGCCACAAAACCTAAGATTAAAGACAAAATCCGCCGCGAGTTAACCAAGCGTGGTCCGATTGCAGCGCCAGCCTAAAGGCTTACTTTTGGATGTGCTTAGCACAGTCGGGTACATCGAAAAAAAGCCGCCATTTTCTCTGGCGGCTTTTGATATGCAGCTTGAGTTTATTTAGCGCAGCAACTCTTGCGCAGCCAAAACGCCACTGCCTTTAAGTGGAACACCGAACGCGGTCATGCCCATCTCACAGCCACTCAATGCAGCCAGGAGGCTGAGTTCATTGCAGTCGCCCAAGTGGCCAATGCGAAATGCGCGGCCTTTTAACTTACCAAGGCCAGTACCCAAGGACAAGTTGTAGCGCTCCTGAATCAGCTTACGCAATGCATCCGCGTCAAAACCCTCGGGTAGCATGACGCCGGTCAATACGGGCGAATACACCTCTGGCTCTTGGCACAGAATTTCGAGGCCCCACGCAGTCACTGCAGCTCGGCAGGCTTTGGCCAAGCGCTGGTGGCGGGCAAATACCGCATCCATGCCCTCTGACTCAATCATCGCAATGGCTTCATGCAAACCATAAAGCAAATTCGTTGACGGGGTGGTTGGCCAGTACCCGGTTTTATTGGAAACAAGGATCTCATCCCAAGCCCAAAATGCCTTTGGTAGTGTTGCCTTTTTATTGGCCTCTAAGGCTTTGGGCGATAAGGCATTAAAGCCCAAGCCGGGAGGCAGCATTAAGCCTTTTTGCGACCCACTTACCGTCACGTCGACGCCCCAGGCATCGTGGCAATAGTCTGCCGATGCCAAACCAGAAATGGTATCGACCATCAGCAATGCTGGATGCTTAGCATCGTCCATGGCCTTACGTACCGCAGCAATATTGGAGGTAACGCCAGTGGATGTTTCGTTGTGTACAACACAAACGGCTTTGATCTTGTGCTCAGTATCTTTTTTAAGGCGCTCTTCAATTAATTTTGCATCTACACCTCTACGCCAGCCCTCAATGCCGGGCTTACCCAAGAACTCTGCATGAATGCCAAGCTTGTCGGCCATGTGCTTCCAAAGCGTTGCAAACTGACCGGTTTCATACATCAGGACTTGATCGCCAGCGGAGAGGGTGTTTACTAAAGCGGCCTCCCATGCGCCTGTACCCGATGAGGAGTAAATAATCACAGGGTGTTTGGTTTTAAAAATACGCTTAACGTCTTCGAGCAGCTTTAGTCCAAGCTGACCAAACTCGGGCCCGCGGTGATCGATGGTTTGATAACTAATGGCACGCAGTACACGTGCGGGTACTGGGCTAGGGCCTGGGATATGTAAAAAATGACGTCCTGAGGCGTGTGCATCTAATTTCAACATAGCGTGTCTCTCACTTTTTATAGGTTTAGCCTATGATTATCCAATAAAAATGGCAAATCTACCCTGGATTGCTAGCCCGGGAAAAGGACTGCTAGGTGGGGGGATTTAGTACGGGCGCTTTGATTAGCATGCGTTTGCCCACCATGACGGTTGAAACGACTAGGGCAGCAAATACCAAATTAAGCAAGGTCAGGGGTTCGCCCAATAAGGCGCTGGACGCAAGTAAGGTGCAAAAGGGCTGCAACAACTGCACTTGACTGACGCGCGCAATACCGCCGATGCGTAAGCCTTCGTACCAAAAGAAGAAGCCCACAAACATGGAAAAAATACCCAAATAGGCAAAGCAAAGCCAAATATCAAGGCTTGCATCGAGGTAATCCGGCTGGTAGCTCAAGGCGCTGAACACTAAACTGATCGGCAGAGAAAAAACCAGTGCCCATGAAATGACGATTTTCGGTTTCATGCGGGCGGATAACTTGGCGCCCTCGACATAACCGATAGCAGCGCAAACGCAGGCAAGCATCAGCAGGCCGTCAAAATAGGAGAATTGCCCGGCACCCTGCATTAAAGCGTAGAGAAGTACTAGCCCGGTACCCACCAATGAACTCAACCAAAATCCAATGGATGGCCGCTCCTTAAAGCGGATTGCACCCAATACGGTCGTTACAAGGGGAAGAATGCCTAAAATAACTGCGCCATTGGATGATGGACCCTGCATCATGGCAATCGTAATAAACAGAGGAAATCCAAAGACAGCCCCCAGTGCAATCAGGGCAAATCCAGTCAAGGTGGTGCGCGCCGGCAACGGCGCTCTGACAATAATTAAGTACGCTAAGGCAATCAGACCGGCCAGGGCCGCCCTGCCAAATACGATGAAGTAGGGGTCGAGGACCTGAACCGCTATTTTGCTCACTGGCAAGGTCAGGCTAAAAATGGCGATGCCGCCAAATCCGATCAACATGCCCTTGGTATCACTCTTCACTGGATTCCCTTGTGTGTATTCAGTACTATACCTATTCCACTTTCATGCAAAGCAATACCAGAACTGGAGCAATTCAATGGCAGTAAACGTGCTTGGCTTAATTGAGCTATCTAATCCATCCGCATTTGAGGAATACCGCAAGCAGGTTAGCGCAACGGTCGAACAGTATGGCGGGCGCGTTACACAGCGCGGAGTGCGTGGCGAGGTTTTTTGGAATGAACTCGAATGCAAGCCCTTCTCTGCATACGTACAGCTGGAGTTTCCCACTGCAATGGATGCCCAGCGTTGGGCGCAGAGCCCCGAATACCTCGCTTTAGTGCCCATACGCAATCAGGCCATGCAATTAACCTTATTTAGTATGCTGCCCAGCACCTAATCTCCAAGGGTTACTACGCTTTGCCCATAAGGATATTCAGGGCTAGACTGGAGTCCATACAATGCTGTCATTAATTATCGAATTAACAAGGATTGATCATGCCCGTTATTACCAATATTGAAGACTTGCGCGTACTGCATCAGAAGCGCACCCCCAAGATGTTTTATGACTATGCCGATTCGGGTTCGTGGACTGAATCCACCTACCGCGCCAATGAATCGGATTTTCAGAAAATTAAATTGCGCCAGCGGGTTGCTGTCAACATGGTCAATCGCACCACCAAAACCACCATGATTGGTGAAGAGGTTGCAATGCCGGTGGCCTTGGCGCCAACGGGATTGACTGGTATGCAGTGCGCTGATGGTGAAATCCTCGCAGCCAAAGCAGCAGAGAAATTTGGCGTGCCCTTCTGCTTATCGACCATGAGCATTTGCTCGATTGAAGACGTTGCCGAACACACCACGAAGCCATTTTGGTTTCAGCTCTATGTCATGAAAGACCGCGGCTTCATTGAGCGTTTAATTGAACGTGCGCGCGTTGCTAAATGTTCTGCACTTATGTTAACCCTAGACTTACAAATTTTGGGTCAGCGCCACAAAGATCTAAAAAATGGTTTGAGTGCTCCCCCGAAGTTAACCATTCCCAACATTATTAATATGATGACTAAGCCGCGCTGGTGTTTGGGCATGGCGATGACGCAGCGTAGAACCTTTCGCAATATTGTGGGTCACGCCACTGGCGTAGGTAATATGTCCTCGCTGTCGTCATGGACGGCAGAGCAATTTGATCCCGGCCTCAATTGGGGCGACGTTGAGTGGATCAAAAAACGCTGGGGCGGAAAACTCATCATCAAAGGAATATTGGATGAAGGGGATGCGCGCCTTGCTGCCGATTCGGGGGCAGACGCTCTGATTGTCTCGAATCATGGCGGCCGCCAATTGGATGGAGCAGTGTCTAGCATTCATGCCTTACCCGGCATTGTCAATGCAGTCGGCAAGGACATTGAAGTGTGGATGGATGGCGGCATTCGATCTGGCCAAGATGTGTTGAAAGCATGGGCCCTCGGTGCGCGTGGCACTCTGATTGGTCGACCATTCTTGTATGGCCTTGGTGCCATGGGCGAAGCGGGTGTAACGAAATGCCTTGAGATTATTCACAAAGAACTTGATATCACGATGGCCTTTACGGGTCACCGTGACATTCAAAATGTGACCAAAGATATTTTGTATCCTGGTACGTATTAATCCCTTGTTTTAGGATCTTCCGCAAATACTTCGCGCGCGATCCGAAATGCATCGACCACAGCAGGGGCACCACAATATGCTCCGCAGTGCAAAAAGACTTCGCGTAGTTCGAGTTTGCTAACCCCATTGTTGATTGCCCCACGAATATGCAACTTGAGTTCGTGCGGGCGGTTCATAGCAATGATGGCGGATACGGTTATTAAGCTGCGCTGCTTTAGCGTTAAGCCATCACGCACCCAGACCGTACCCCACGCATTTTCGGTGACAAAATCCTGCAGCGGCATTGAGAAATCATCTGCATTCTGCAGCGCCTGATCAACATAGGCATCGCCCAGTACTTTACGGCGTACTGCCATCCCTTTTTCAAATCGGTCACTTTTTGTCATTTTTTCCTTGCGTGGACTTATTTACATTGTTTACTTACGTTACAGCTGCTTCTATTCGATTGGCCTTAGAATGAATTTACCTCATGTCCCACATGAGATCAAAAGGATCCACTCATGAATCGCAGAACAGTAGTCGCATTGCTCTTAGTGGCCCCATTAGTAAGTGCTTTAATAGCCTGCAGCAGCGGCCCTAAAATTATGTCTTCGACGTCTATGCCAGAGTCCGGCTTTTTACCGAACTATCGGGCATTACAGCCCGTTGCAAATACCCCCGATGGAACACGCATCTGGCGTTATCGCAAGGCAGGTGTAAACCCCAACACGTACACTGCAGTCATTCTGGATCCGATTTACCTTAATCAATCGCAATTTACGAGTGAAATTACTCCTCAAGTGGTTGCGCAGGCAAAACGCGCATTGGAGTCCTCGATGCGTGAAGCAGTTGAGGGTCGGCGTGGTATGCGTATCGTTACCCAGTCCGGTCCTGGGGTGGCGCGTATATCGGTTGGCATTACGGGCGCTGAAGTTTCTGCGGATGGCCTAAAGCCATGGAACTTCACTCCGATTGGGTTAGCAGCCAATGCGGCGGCCTATGCTTCTGGCGTCAACTCGAAAACACCTGCGCTGGTGATTGAGAGCAAAATTACGAATAGCCAAACCAACGAGTTTATTGGAGGTGGCGTGATTACCTTGGAAGGCGAAACCTTCCGCACCGGGTCGGGCTCCATTGCCTCATTTGAAGATATGGCCAAACGTGCAGTGAAGCTGGCCATGGAAGTCTCGGCCCATCCAACGCCTACGGGTATAAAGTAAGCGCGCTCCAGAGAAGAAAAGGCCATCCCGTGGGATGGCCAATAAATGCTTATGGAGGGTAAAAATAAATAAATCAACTACATGTTTATTGTATTTACCTAAAGACAGCCGCTTAACTAAAACGGCACCAATTGGGTGCGAATGAATTACTTACGAATATGGGCATGACGAGCAGCATCTTGCGACATGCCTTCGCCTTTTTTGGCATCAAGCCCTTCTTTTTCTGCCGTAATTTCTTTGCGGCGCTCTTTGCAAGAACCAGCAATTTCTTGCAGGGCTTTGCGTGCACGCGCAGCAGAAGCTTTGACACCCTTTTCTTGAAACTTGGTGTTCTCTTCTTTATAGGCCTCAAAAGCGGCGATGAGTTTTTCATGGTGAGTCATATCAGTCCTTTTCTTAATGGGTAAATCACTATACCAAGCCAAGAGGCCTTAGTATTAAAACGCGCTACCGTAGCAGTTGCGCTACAAATGAATACAGGGGTATTCCGATAATGATATTGAATGGGAAGGTAATGCCCAAGGACATCCCCATGTAGAGGGCCGGATTGACTTCGGGCAAGGCGTGGCGCAATACCGCCGGAACCGCAATATACGATGCACTAGCAGCGAGCACCATGAGGAGAATCGTGTCTCCCAAGGGTAAGCGCAATAGAGTGCACAGCAGCAAAGCAATGCCCGCGTGTACCAAGGGCGCAACCAGAGCATAAATCACGACGATCAGCGGCTTGCCTTTAATGCCGCTGAAATTTTTTGCTGCCATCAGCCCCATGTCCAGCAAGAAGAAGGCCAGCATGCCCTTAAACAAATCGATTGAGAATGGTGCCATGATGCGCTGGCCATCCTCACCGCTGAGCATGCCAACCGCCATTGACCCGAGTAATAAAAGCTGAGCGCCGTCAGTAAATGATTCATGCAATACCTTCGACAAGCCAATGGACTGGGCCTTATTGGTACTGCTGACGCGGGCCTTATTGGCTAACACAATGGCCAAAATAATGGCGGGTGACTCCATCAGTGCCATGGCTGCCGCCATATGACCGCCATAAGGAATTTCTTGATTACTCAAAAATTGCGTTGCTGTAATAAAGGTAACCGCGCTGACCGAGCCGTAGGTTGCTGCGATAGCGGCGGAGTCATAATTGTTTAAACGGGTTCGGAGTAACGCATAGGCAATGATTGGAATAAGGATGGCTAAAAAGATGGCGAGGCCCAGCGCCAAACCAATCTCTTGAGTGAAGCCGGATTTCTGGAGCGCAAAGCCGCCTTTTAGCCCTAAGGCCATTAACAGATACAAGGACAGAAAACGCGCAATCGGCTGAGGAATCTCTAAATTCGATTTAATCAGGCCGGCAAAGGCGCCAAACACAAAAAAGAGGATGGCGGGATCGAGAAAGTTGTTCACCTACCTATGATAAACGGGTCGCCATCTTGCCTCGTCGACTTATAATTTCAGAGAACATGTGGGCTCATTTTTTTGAACGAAGCCCCTATCTACAACGCTTCTACTGCCAATCGCCATCCTGATGCCGTATTTAACCCGTTGTCGCATCGCCTGCCTCCTCGCGCTATGGGGCGCCGCTCTGTCGAGTGTTCATGCCCAGGGTGCCGATGCATACAATGCCTTCTTAAAAAAACGCGCTGATGCCTTTATGGTGATCACGGGATATTCTTTAACGCCAGATGTAACCACTGGATCGCTTTCCATTACGGATCGGAGCGGCAACAATCCCAATCTGCAAATGATTTCCTTAGGCGGCGGAGACCGCCTTAGTCGAAATATACCGCTGTATCTCGAGGGTACTCTTGCGGTTAATCGCTACAACCCAAGTTTTATAGGAAATGTGGGTAATACCAGTGTTGATATCCCCGTACATTGGAATAGCATCACCGGTACCGGTGGTGTCGGCTGGGATTTTCCACTCACCGACGAACTGCGCATTCGGCCAATTGCCAATGTGATGCTAGGCCATTTAGAAAGCGATCTATCGATTGCATCTCGGATCATTAAAAATAACACCGGTGTTGATTTGCAATTCTTGAATGGGGGGCGCATGAATACCTATGGCCTTGGCGGATCACTGATGCTCGACTATGAGAATTACAAGCCAGAACGTGAGATTGATATTGAACTTCGTTACACCAATATTGAAATGAATACCTTCGATACCTCAAAGGCAGTTCAAGGCTCAGCGAATTCGCAGAGTCTCAGCTTATGGGCGCGCAATCGAGTTCCTACGCCACTGACTTTTTTTTCGATGCCCATCCGCGCCGTTGGAGAACTTGCGCACACCGAATTTTTGGGCGATTTGCGCGGTGCGCTAGGCTTTAACTCGCTGTCATCGGTTGGCGCTGGAATGGAGTTTGACCGCAGCCAGTCGGAGCCATTATTTAGTCGCGTGCGTATTGTGTTTCGGTATCAATTTGGCCAAAACGTGCGTGGCACTTCGATTGGTCTGGCCGCGAGCTTTTAGGCTAAGCTAGCCTTCCAAACTGGCCCGCATTAAAGTCGGCAATTGCTTGTGCAATTTCTGCTGGGGTATTCATTACAAATGGACCATATCCTGCAATCGGCTCATCGATCGGTTCGCCACTCAGCATCAGGGCGTGCGTATCTTCTAGTGCCAGGAATTCAATGCCTTCACCTTCATGGCTGAATACAACGAGGCTGGCATCACCTGCAATTGTTTTTTCAATTTCAATTTGGCCGCTCAAAATAATAAGTGCTGCACTCCATTGATTGGGGGCTGGCATCGAAATGACGGCACCTTTTTTAATACGCAGATCCAAAACTTGCATAGCGGTATGGGTCTTGGCAGGTCCATTAAGACCAGCATAGGCTCCTGCAATCACCCGAATTGTGCCCTGCTCACCTTCTAAATAGGCAGTCGGAATGGCTTCACCTTGAATCGCTTGGTATCCCGGCGGCCTCATCTTCTGCTGTGCTGGTAAATTCACCCAAAGCTGGGCCATGCTTAATCTGCCACCCTGCTGTGTAAATTTCTTTGAATGCATTTCTTCGTGCAAAATTCCTGCGCCGGCTGTCATCCACTGCACGTCGCCCGGCCCGATCGTGCCCCCGTTACCGGCAGAATCTTTGTGCGCCAATTCGCCCTCAAACACTATCGTTACGGTCTCAAAGCCGCGGTGGGGATGGGAGCCAACCCCCTTTGCTTGCTTGCTGGGTAGGAATAGCATCGGACTTGCATAATCCAGCATTAAAAATGGACTGAGTTGTTCGCCCATAGTCGAATATGAAAATAACGTGCGCACCGGAAAGCCATCGCCCACCCAGTGCGTCTGATTGTTGCTATGAACGCCTACTATGCTTTTCATTGTTTTTTAATGGGCTTGTTGGAGCTTCTGTACAACCTCACTACTCAATCGATTGGCCAGCTCCTCCTCCGCCGTAAATGACTTACCCCAGCCCTCCCGCTCATACATTTTACTGGCCTCGCTATCTTGCGCCCGAATGTAAATAGCGATTCCGGGATTGAGTGCCCGTGCAGTCTCGACCATCTTACTAATGTCCATTGCATCTTTGGTGGCAATTACCAAGATTGCCGCCTGCGCTATGTGGGCCTGAATCAAAACAAAGGGATCTGCAGCATCGCCAGTTACTGCGGGGATATCGTGCGAGCGTAATTCTTGCACTACTGCGCGATCTATTTCAGCCACTACGCAGGCAATGTTATGTTCGCGCAACTTTTGCAGAACGCGTTTACCAACCCGTCCATGGCCCACAATTACGACCTGACCAGTCAGGAGGGATTGATTGACTGTAGTGGGTAATAGCGCGAGCGGATCAATGCGGCTATCTAATTTACGGGCAAGCGCAGAGCGTGCTCGTGCCCACTCAATTGCTGGAGCAATGCCATTGAATAAAAAGGAATTCATTGCAATCGAAATAATCGCGCCCGCCAAAATCAAGCTGTACGCGTCATTCGGTATTAAGTCCATGGCCAGGCCCATACCCGCCAAGATAAAGGAAAACTCACCAATTTGTGCCAAGCTAATACCCACCGTCATCGCCGTATTGAGCGGGTATTTAAAAAGTAGCACCAAGGCTACTGCTGCCAGTGTTTTACCAACCGCAATGATCAAAATGACGATCAATAACTTGAGCGGCTCATTCCAAAGAATTTCGGGGTTAAAGAGCATGCCAACAGAAACAAAGAAAAGGACTGCAAACGCATCGCGCAGTGGTAAAGATTCATCCGCAGCACGTTTACTGAGCTTAGACTCACCTAGCATCATGCCGGCAAAGAATGCGCCCAGTGCAAATGACACATCAAATAGCGAGGCCGCTAAGAACGCAATCCCAATTGCCGCCGCAATAACGGCGAGCGTAAACAGTTCACGCGATCCGTTTTTCGCCACTAGCCACAAAATTTTGGGCAGTAAGCGCTTGCCAACTACCAACATCAAGACGATGAATGCAGTAACTTTGGCTAGGGTAATGCCTACTGCTTGCAATACATCCATGCCATTTTTATCCGCACCCCCCATCGGCTGCGTATGGAAAATATCGGCCATTACGGGCAGCAATACCAATGCTAAAACCATAACAAGGTCTTCGACCACAAGCCAGCCAATGGCAATCTTGCCGTTCGGCGTTTCTAAGAGGCCCTTTGCCTCAAGGGCTCGTAGCAGAACAACCGTACTAGCAACGGAGAGGCTTAGGCCAAACACTATGGAGCCCAAAAACGACCAGCCCCACCAGCTGCCCACCAAAAAGCCGAGGGCAGTAGCTACTGTCATTTGAAACAGCGCGCCAGGGATTGCAATTTTCTTGACCGACAGGAGGTCATTAATAGAAAAATGCAATCCAACACCGAACATCAATAGCATCACACCAATTTCGGCAAGCTGGGTTGATAGGCTGATGTCTGCGACAAAACCGGGCGTCGCCGGGCCAATCATTACGCCAGCTAGTAAATACCCAACCAAAGGCGGCATTTTTAGGTATGAGACGGCCATCCCCAAAATGAGGGCAAGGCCAAAGCCGATGGCAAGAATGGCAATTAAGCCGACGTCATGCGGCATGCGTTTGAATACTTTCTAAATAAAGTGGGCAAGGGTAATTCGTATTTGATCTTACCAGCATAGGCGTCAGAATTAAGCGCCTAAAAAAATAGAGGAATTGCCTTAGCTAAGCTCTTTTTGCGGCCTCAATCTCGCTGCGCAACTGCTGCATTAAATCGCCTGTCGACATGCTCCGAATATGTGCATACGCTGTGCCTGCCCAAAGGCTTTGAAACTCAGCATCATTTGATGCAGTGGCCCACTGACGCAGTGGGCCAGTCAGGGTATTTTGAATCGGAAAGGGCAAGGTCGTTTGATCCTGCATGAACCGTGTGAAGCTATTTTCTAGGCCGCGCGCATAGCGCCCAGAGAATGCCTTGGTCATGACGGTGGGTCTATCTTGCTGCGTCAGCAAATAGTGCTGGTAGCTTGGCGCGGTGCCCGATTCCTCGCAACACAAAAAAGCCGTTCCGAGCTGCGCTGCAGTTGCCCCTCTTGTTAGTAGCGCCTGTATATCCGAGCCATTCATGATGCCGCCAGCAGCAACAATCGGAATGCGGCATTTTTTAACTAGCAGGGTGGTGAGTTCGAGGGTGCTGAGTTCTTCGTCTTTTGCCTGCCAATCGAATTGGCCACGGTGCCCGCCGGCCTCGATTCCCTGCGCAATAATAAAATTTGCGCCTGCCACCTGAATTGCCAGCGCCTCACTTAGGCTAGTTGCAGTCACGCCGACAGATATACCGAGCGCATGTGCTTGCGCAATAATACCGTGCGGTGGCAAGCCAAAATGAAAGCTGAGCATCGCTGGTCGAGCCTTCCAGACTAGCTCCAACTGATCTATCAAATGGGGATAAAACGGCGCTGTTGGAATAGTAAATACTTGGGCGTCATCCAGATCCAAACAGCGCAAGGCCGCTAAAGCACTCGCCTGCACCGAATCATTTGGCAAGCGAACTGGATTGAAAATAAAAAAGTTTGCATTAATGAAGCCGCGCGTAAGGGCTTGTGCCGCTGCCAGATCTGCCTGAATTTTTTCTGGAGAACTGTAGGCAAAACCAAAGCTTCCTACGCCACCATGATTAGCTACCGCCGCTACCAATTGAGGTGTGGTGATACCGCCCGCCATAGGAGCCTGAATGATCGGTAATGCCAGCCGAGTTAAGTCAATCATCATTAAATTAAAGATGTGGTTACCGTTTAGCGTTTCCCACTAATTGAAATTGCTGTGTTGTTATTCAGATTACCCGTCATTTGAGCGCCATTGATTTGGCCCTTAAAGGTGTATTTTGTATTTTGATAATCAAACACAAACTCAAGGCTGGTCCCCTGAATACGGCCATCCTCAAAATGGGCAATGCGTTTATTGCCCTGATACAGCGTGCCATCAAAAAATTGTTTTTTCTGCCGAATGGCTAAGCGAGTCTCTTGTTGGTCGGGTATGCCATTTAACTGCCAGTTACCATCGATGTTCGCTGGGACAATCCAAAGGTAAGCCATTTCTCCATTGGAAATACGCACTTCTTTATCTGGAATCCATGACTCCATCCGAAAGGTGTTGGATACCACGCGCGTGCCTGCTGGCATTTTTAAAATGGTCGGCATCAATTTGGTATTGAGGTTTTCGCCTAGGTATAAGGTGAGCACAGTGGCTTTTGAAAAATCTTCAACAAAAATATCGCCCTGCTTAAATGTCACCAGGTTTTCGACTTTAGCCCGCTCTGCATTGCGCTGCGATAGCTTGACCAAATCGGGGTTGTATTCTATGCCGACTGCCTGTACTTGGTATTTTTTTGCTGCCTCAATCGGTATGACGCCGTCGCCAGAGCCCAGGTCATAGACCCGATCGCCGCGGCGAACTTGTGCCAGTGAAAGCATTTGATCGGCCATTTCAACCTTGGTCGGCACCCACATCACATCCTTACCCGAACTGGCCATGCTTAGCCTGAATTGATTATCACCGTAGTTCGTCGTTGCACAACCGTATAAAAGTGCTAAGGATGCACAACATACTATGGTTAGATAGTGGCGTTTTGTTTGCATGTTTATCTTATGACCACAGTTGCAATAGCAACCATACTAAATTGAATATAACCAACATGATGAGGGTCGTAATCGTAAATCGCATGCCGATAATACGATTAGTGAAGTGCGGTGGTGGCTGATTAATTCCTTTGGCATGTATAACGCGGCCAGTCACTAAAGCAATCCCAAGAATAGCGGTGACCCATAGCGGGGCACCATTCAGTTCAAGGCATGCCAAGAGTATTAATGCGATCGGTACGTATTCAGCAAAATTACCTTGAGCCCGAATTGCACGCTCTAATTCATCTACGCCGCCGCTACCTAGTCCCACCCGATGGTGTCGTCGTAAACGAATAACAGCAAACGATAAATGAATAAAGAGTGCCGTCAAAATGCAGGCAGTCAGCGTTGTGACAATAAGCATGCTTTATCCTTCAGAAGAATAAAAATGTTATAGCACATTGCCATAAAAAACCGCCCGAAGGCGGTTCTTAAAGCATCCATTACGTTATTGTCGTCTTATGAAGCGGGTCAGTTGTTTTGAGCGTGGTGGTTTTGATCCGATTTGCAGAACTGCACGATGGTGTTCGAAAACTGCAAGTGCCGAGCACTCATCTTGCGATACTCCATTAACTCTGCAATTTGTGGGGATACTTCGTTTTTAAACGAGGCATCTTCATAACCAGGATGGTAAGGGGCTTCATCTACGTATTGATTCGACATGGGGGATTCTTTCATTCAGTGGGATGTAATAGAGACCAATTCAATGGCCAATAGGCAATACCAATACACTGAATTAACCGGAGTAGCGTGTCATTACAGGGCTCCCAAAAGCAGCATAGAACCGGATTTTCGGTTGTATGTTTGCCGCTCCCCCTGTCCCTGATACCTGAGAGATTCACACTAAGCCCGGCTTAGTATTTGCTCCTTCGGTGCGCCACATGATGACGACTCTCCAGACGGCTATTTAGGATAAGCAGTACCTTCCGGGTGGATACCTGAGCGTTCATGGGAGTTTGCGCCTTCGGTGGAGGCAATGCCTCACTCTCCTGCTTATAAATAGTTTATCGTACTTTTATCGAATTGGGTATATGGAAAAGGCATTCCTGTATGAACGACATAAAAGCTGTAATAGACGCACTTCAGCTAGTGCCCCACCCAGAAGGTGGCTTTTATAGG